>OLAE01000534.1_pt1 | contig 9416 bp, 5 predicted proteins | sample 1608951 | NCBI WGS metagenome assembly OLAE01 (sample SAMN02674970, study PRJEB24791) | human gut metagenome, SKBSTL043 | isolation source: stool | host: Homo sapiens | place: USA | reverse complement strand
GGAGGGCTGCGAGTTTCGATCCCACATCGACGGTTCGAAGCACATCTTCACCCCCTCCGCGCGATTGAGTTGGTCGCTTTTCCCCTGCTTTGCCCGCGTGTTTATCCTTTTTTCTTTTCCACTATTCGCCCTCCCCCTGTTCGCCTTTACAAGCGAACAGAAATCTGCTATCATGAGGGGGAAATGCAATCCTTGTCGGGAGGTGCTTCCTATGAATGTTGACCAGCTGGCGGAATCCCTCCGCAGTGACCCTATGTTTATGCAAAACGTTGTCCGCTGGGATGTCCTTCCGGCGCGTCCGGCGGTGTATGAGCCGTTCCCGGATTCTCTCGATCCGCGGCTGCTTCCTGTGCTGGAAAAACGCGGGGTGCATCAGCTGTATCGCCATCAGGCGCACGCAATCCGCGAGGTGCTGGCAGGGCGGGATGTTGTGGTTGTCACGCCGACGGCCTCCGGCAAAACGATGTGCTATAACCTGCCGGTGCTGTCTGCCATTTTGCAGAACGATGATGCACGGGCATTGTACCTCTTCCCGACGAAAGCGCTCTCTGCTGATCAGGTCAGCGAACTGTATGAGCTGATTGAGGCGATGGGCGTTGATATCAAGACGTATACCTATGACGGCGATACGCCCGGCGCGGCGCGAAAGGCGGTTCGGCAGGCGGGGCATATCGTCGTGACGAACCCGGATATGCTGCACAGCGGGATTCTGCCGCACCACACGAAGTGGGTCAAGCTGTTTGAGAACCTGCGGTATATCGTGATTGATGAAATTCATACCTATCGCGGCGTGTTTGGGTCGAATCTGGCGAACGTGCTGCGGCGGCTGCTGCGCTTGTGCGATTTCTATGGCAGTCATCCGCAGTTCATCCTGTGCAGCGCGACGATTGCGAACCCGAAGGAACTGGCGGAAACGCTGACGGGGCGCGAGGTCAGCCTGGTGGATGATAACGGCGCGCCGATGGGCGTGCGGCACTTCGTGTTCTACAATCCGCCGGTGGTCAATCGGCAGCTGGGCATCCGCAAGGGCGTTTTGCAGGAGACGCGGCGGATTGCGGGGCTGCTGCTGCAAAACGGGATTCAGGCGATTACGTTCGCGCGGTCGCGGCTGGCGGTTGAGGTGCTGACGAAGTACCTGAAGGACATGGTGCGCGACCCCCTGGGGAATGCCGGGCGGGTGCGCGGCTATCGCGGCGGGTATCTGCCGACGGAGCGGCGAGAGATTGAACGCGGGCTTCGCGCGGGACGGGTGGACGCGGTGGTGTCCACGAACGCGCTGGAGCTGGGCATCGACATCGGCGCGCTGGATGCGTGCGTGCTGTGCGGCTATCCGGGAACAATCGCGAGTGCATGGCAGCAGGCGGGGCGCGCCGGGCGACGCAAGGGAACGTCCATCGTGTTCTATGTCGCGTCCTCGGCGGCGCTTGACCAGTACATCGTGTCCCACCCGGATTATCTGATGAAGCGCTCGCCGGAGAACGCGCTGCTGAATCCGGATAATTTGTATATTCTGCTCAACCACTTCAAGTGCGCGGCGTTTGAACTGCCGTTTGAGGACGGCGAGGGCTTGGGGAATGCGCCCGGAGCGCCGGAACTGCTGGAATACCTCGATGAAGCGGGGATTCTGCGGCACGTCGGCGGGCGGTATCACTGGTCGGCGGAGGATTTTCCGGCAAGCGAGATTTCCCTGCGGTCGGCGCGGGCGGAGGAGAATTTCGTCATCATCGACACGACCGATCCGGCGAACCACCGCGTCATCGGCGAAATGGACCGCTACACCGTGCCGATGCTGCTGCACGAAAACGCGATTTACATGCACGAGGCGCAGCAGTATCAGGTGGAAAAGCTGGATTTCGATGCCTGCAAAGCGTTCATCCGCCGCGTGGACGTGGGGTACTACACCGACGCGAACTTGAACGTGACGCTCTCCCTGCTGGACAAGGAAAAAGAGGAAGAGCAGGACGGCGGGCTGACGGCGCTGGGCGAAATCCGCGTATCGACCTTGGTGACGATGTTCAAGAAGATTAGGCTCGATACGCACGAAACCCTGGGGTTCGGGCATGTGTGGCTGCCGGAGACGGAAATGCACACAACCGCCATGTGGTGGACGCTGCCGGATACGCTGGCGGCACGGTTCGAGAGCGACACGCTGAAAAACGGCATGATGGGCGTGGCGAATCTGCTGCGGATTGTTGCGCCGCTGTCGCTGATGTGTGCGCCGCAGGATATTGCAATCGTCTATCAGGTGAAAAGCCCGCTGACGGACAAGCCGACGCTGCTGCTCTATGACAACATCCCCGGCGGCATCGGACTGGCGCAGAAGGCGTATGCCATGCGGAAGCTCCTGCTGGAGCAAGCGCTGCAAGTTGTGCGGGACTGCGCGTGCCGTCAGGGCTGTCCGGGGTGCGTCGGGCCGGTGGGCGAAATCGGCGAGGACGGCAAAGCGACCGCCATCGCCCTCTTGGAGGCGCTGACGGAATGAATCTGCGAGACAAACTCAAGGCGATTGAAAAGCCGAAATCACCCCCGAAAGCGTCGGAAAAGCAGTTCACGGACTGCTACCACGGGCGGGAAATGCGCGAGTTATCCGAATTTCCCGGCGCGCTTGACCTTGATCTGTCCGCCCTTCGCCTGATGACGCAGGAAGAATTGCCGGACGACCTCGACCCGCGGAACATCCTCTATCTGGACACCGAAACCACCGGGTTTATGGGCGCGGGGACTGTCGCGTTCGAGGTCGGCATGGGCTGCCTGACGGATTCGGGATTCCAGATTCATCAGCTGGTGATGCGCGATTATCCGGAGGAAAAGTTTCTGCTGCAATCCATTGCGGATACGCTGATGGGTTACGACGCGATCTGCACCTTCAACGGACGGACATTCGACGTGCCGCTGCTGCGCGACCGCTTCCTGATGAACCGTATGGATGATTCGTGCCTTGACAAGCCGCACATTGACCTGTTGCACATGGCGCGGCGGGTGTTCAAACTGCGCCTGCAGCGGTGCAATCTGGGCAAGCTGGAAGAAGCGGTGCTGGGCATTCCGCGCTTTGATGATTTGCCGGGCGCGCAGGTGCCGCAGCGCTTCTTCGACTACCTCAAGACGGGAAATTTTGACCTGCTGACGGATGTGCTGGAACACAACGCGCAGGACGTGGCGAGCCTATGCGTGCTGCTGACGGCGATGGTGGAAATGTACCGCGCACCGGAAAACGTGCGGCACGACGAGGATGTGTTCTCAATGGGCGTGGCGCTGGAACGCTTTCAGCATGTGCCGGAAGCGCGGAAGTGCTATCAGCTGACGAGCGGAAATCTTCATGCGCAGGGGCAGGAGCGTCTTGCGCAGAGCTACCGCCGGGGCGGCGAGCGAGACGAGGCGGTAAAGGTCTGGCTGGGAATGATTGCGCGGCACGAGGGCGGAACGAAGCCCTACATCGAACTGGCGAAGCACTACGAGCATTACGAGCGGGACTACGAGTCCGCGCTGGACATGACGCGGCGGGCGATGGCGCTGTCTGCCGAACCGTCATTATTCGATCCGCCCTCTGTACAAGAGGAGCAAAATGCGCTACAATATCGGTATGACCGCCTGAAAAAGAAGGCAGCCAAAAACCGCTGAAGGAGAAACGACAATGGGATTCATGGCGACCATCAAGGCGCAGCAGGCCATGCGCGCGCACGGGAAAGGCGATCTGGAACAGGCAAAGAAGCTCTATGAGGAAGCTATTGACAAGGGGCTGATGTCCGCGCGCCCGATGCTGGGCTATGCGATTCTGCTGATTCGCGAGGGCAGCTACGACAAGGCGATGCCCCTGCTCATCAAGGCGCAGAAGTGCCCCGATCTCACGCCCGACCAGAAGAGTCAGCTTTTTGTGGATTATGCGGCGTGCCTGATGAAGAAGGGCGAGCTGGACAAGGCGATTCACCTGCTGGAAAAGCAGCACAACCGCGCGCCGATTGGCCTGACCTATCAGACGCTGGGATATATGTACGTCGAGAAGTATTCGGGCGCAAAGCCGGTTGCGGAAGCTGTACCGGAGAAAGCCGCCGAAGCGCCGGAAATGCCCGACACGGAAGCATCCACCGAAGCAGCGAAAGAGCAGCCGAAGGTCAAAACGCAGGAGGACATTGACCGCGAATGGCAGGAGGGCATCGACAAAATGTTCGCCTTCATTCAGGAGTCGGTGGACTATGACGACGAAGACCCGGTGTGCCTGGACAACTTGGGTCAGGCATATTACCGCGTGACGGGCGAGAAGGACAAGGCGAAGGAATGGTTCGAGAAGGCACACGCGGAGAAGGATTCGCAGATTGACACGCTGTGGTTCCTGTCGCGCTATGATTTGGAAGCGGGTGACAAGGCAGCGGCGATTGCAAAGCTGGAAAAGGCGCTGGACGGGCGCTTCTCCCCGCTGAATTTCTGCACGAAGGATATGGTGCGGGAAGAAGTGGAGAGACTGAAAAAGTAAAGCAAAATCCCTGCATAAACACGCGAAAACATTATGCAGATGTCGCCAACTGAATCGCGCGAAAGGGTCAAGGGAGGAACTCCCTTGCAGAGGCAGAGCCTCTGGGGGCATATGATGTCAGCGGAGGGGGTGTAAATCCTCTCCGCCAAGACCTGTTTTGGAGGAATCACCATGGAAAAGGAAACACTGATCGTCGTTGGGCTGGGGAATCCGGGCACGCAGTACGCCCATACCCGCCATAACGCGGGGTTCGATACGCTGGAAATGCTCTGCCGCAAGTGGGGCGTGACGCTCAATAAGAGCAAGTGCAAGGGGCTACTGACCGAAACGAATGTGGACGGCAAGCGCGTTGTCCTCTGCGCCCCGCAGACGTTCATGAACCTCTCCGGCGAGTGCGTCAGCGAACTGCTCAATTGGTATAAAGTGCCGCTGGAAAATCTGCTTATCATCTATGATGACATTGATTTGCCCGCCAGCCGCCTGCGCGTCCGCAAATCCGGCAGTGCCGGGACGCATAACGGAATGCGCTCCATCATCGCCCATACGCCGGGGCAGAATTTCCCGCGCGTGCGGGTTGGCGTGGGCGCAAAGCCCGATGGCTGGGACTTGGCGGACTGGGTATTGAGCAAGTACACCATCCGCGAAGAGCAAATCGCCATGCAGCAGGCATTCGAGCGCGCGGCGGACTGCGTGGAGGACTGGGTCAAAAACGGTATTGACCATGCCATGCAGGAATACAATAAGACCGTGTAAGCACAGGCGTATTTTTCGTACCACGACTCATCCCAAGGAGCGCATATGAATCAGGCATTATTATCCGGCATTGCGTCGAAAGCGTATGACAAGCTGCTGAAAGCAACGGAAAGCAAACAGCCCATCGCCGTGACGGGGCTGCCGGACACAATGGCGGCGTATATCGCGTCAAAACTCTGCGCCGATACGGGCAAAAAGGTGCTGCTGATTTCCGGCAACGACCTCAAGGCGGCGCACGACGCCGAGGACGGTCAGCAGCTGCTGGAATCGGGTGTGGCGTGTCTGCCGGGCGGCGAAATTGACCTTACGCGCGGCGCGTCGAGCCACGAAAGCGCGTGGCGGCGGCTGGAAGCGCTGGCAAGGGCGCAGGAGGGGGATATCCGCCTGCTCTGCACGAGTATGGACGCCGCCTTGCAGCGCATGGGCAGCGCCGACCGCTTCCGCGAAGAGACGATTCGCCTTGCTCCCGGCGACCGAATCGACCTGAATGACCTCATTCGCCGCCTGACCGCCATGGGCTACGAGCGCGTCAGCATGGTGGAGGGCAAGGGGCAGTGCGCCCTGCGCGGCGGCATTATCGACGTGTATCCGCCTGCGTGTAGCCAGAGTTTGCGCATTGAGTTCTTCGACGACGAGGTGGACTCCATCCGCGAATTTGACTGCATCAGCCAGCGCAGCCTTGATTCGGTGGAGAAATGCACGCTCACGCCCGCGACGGAGGTATTGCTTCCAACGGCGGAGGCGGAAAAGGCAGCGCGGCGGATGCGGGACGCCATCGAGCGGCAGGGGGGCGACCTGACGCCCGCGAGCTCGACGCTCTTTTCGGATTTGCCGCCCCTGCCGGAGGACGACGCGGACGCGCCGGACTTTTTCGATAAGAACATCACCCCGAAGATTCGCGAAAAGCAGCAGACCGCCGCGCGCAAGGCGGAACTGGAACGTCGCCGCGCCCAGCTGATGGCGGACGCGGACATGCTGGCGGAGGGGCTGCCGTTCAAGCGCATTCGGGCGTGGCTGACCGTGCTGACGGACGATACTTACACGGTGCTGGACTGGTTTGAGCCGGACATTGTGGTGCTGAGCGACCCGAATCTGCTCAGGAAGCGCGCGGAAGAACGCCGGGCGGGCTTCGCGGAGGATCTCGAAGGCGCGATGAGCCGCGACGAAGCCGTCAAGGAGCAGGAAACCCTGCTGATGGACTGGGACGAGCTGCTGCGGCATGTGCAGGGGTACGCGACGGTTGCTGTGACGGAGTTTCTGGAGGGCATGGCAGGCGTGGCGGTCAAGGATGCCGCTGATCTTGGCGTGCAGCGCGTGGCAGGGTATTCATCGCAGATTCGCCCGCTGGCGGAGGACTGTGACGGCTGGCTGCGCGAGGGCTACCGCGTGGCGGTGCTGTGCGGCGGCGTGGCGCGCGGTCAGCGTCTGGCGGCGGCGCTGGAAGAACACGATGTCGCCGCGTCGTTCGCGGAGAAAATCGACAAGCTGCCGGAAGAATGTGTGCAGGTGCTGCCCGGCACGCTGACGCACGGCTTCATCTGGGAAGAAGCACGCCTGATTGTCGTCAGCGACACGGACGTGTACGGTACGGGCTACCGCAAGGCGAAGAAGCGGCAGGCGGCGGGCGAGAAGATTGCGGCGTTCACCGACCTGAAGCCCGGCGACTTTGTGGTGCACGAGGAACATGGCGTCGGCATTTATCTTGGCACAGCGCAGATGAAAAACGGCGGCACGCGGCGGGATTATCTGCAAATCCAGTATCAGGGGAGCGACAAGCTCTATGTGCCGATTGAGGCGCTCAGCCGTGTGCAGCGCTACATCGGCAATCCGGCGAATCCCCCGAAGCTGAACAAGCTCGGCGGCGGCGACTGGCAGAAGCAGAAGGCGAAGGTCAAAGAAGGCCTGAAAAAGATGGCGTTTGACCTTGTGAAACTCTACGCGCGGCGGTCACAGGAGACGGGCTTTGCGTTCAGCGCGGATACGCCGTGGCAGCGCGAATTTGAGGATATGTTCCCCTATGAGCTGACCCCTGACCAAGAACAAAGCGTGAAGGAAATTACGGCGGACATGGAGTCGCCGCGCAACATGGACAGGCTGCTGTGCGGCGACGTGGGCTACGGCAAGACGGAGGTCAGCCTGCGCGCGGCGTTCAAGGCGCTGATGGACTCCAAGCAGGTTGCGATTCTTGCGCCGACGACGATTCTGGCACAGCAGCACTACAACACGGTCTTGAAGCGCTTCAAGGGCTTCCCTGTCAAGGTGGACGTGCTGAGCCGCTTCCGCACGGCGAAGGAAACCAAGGACGTTCTGCGCCGCGTGAAGGAGGGCGAAATCGACATCCTTGTCGGTACGCACCGCATTCTGGGCAAAGACGTGCAGTTCAAGAACCTCGGTCTGCTGATTGTGGACGAGGAGCAGCGATTTGGCGTGCAGCATAAGGAAATCATCAAGAACATGAAGCATCAGGTGGATGTGCTGACACTCTCCGCCACGCCGATTCCGCGCACGCTGCACATGTCGATGGTCGGCATCCGCGATATGTCCGTGCTGGAAACGCCGCCGGAGGAACGCCTGCCGGTGCAGACGCGAGTGATCGACTACAACGACGGCGTGATTCGCGACGCGATTCTGCGCGAGGTGTCGCGCGGGGGACAGGTGTACTTCCTCTATAACTCTGTGCAGACCATCGGTGCGTTCTATGAACGATTGAAGCAGCTTGTGCCGGAAGCGCGCATCGGCGTGGCGCACGGGCAGATGCGCGAACACGGCTTGGAGGACGTGATGATGGACTTCTACGGCGGCAGCTACGACGTGCTGCTCTGCACGACCATCATCGAAAGCGGCTTGGACGTGCCGACGGCGAATACGCTGATTGTCTTTGACGCTGACCGCTTCGGGCTGAGCCAGCTCTATCAGCTGCGCGGGCGCGTCGGGCGGAGCAACCGGCAGGCGTATGCGTACTTCACCATCCGCCCGGAACGCAGCTTGTCTGAGACGGCGGAAAAGCGGCTGGAAGCCATCAGGGAGTTCACGGAGTTCGGCGCGGGCTTCCGTATCGCCATGCGCGATCTCGAAATCCGCGGCGCGGGCAATATTCTGGGGCCGGAACAGCACGGGCATCTGGCGACCGTCGGCTACGACATGTACTGCAAACTGATGGAGGAGACGCTTCAGGAGGCACGCGCGGAGCAGGAAGGTCTGCCGCCCGCGAAGCCGCACCTCGAAACGCGCGTGGACATCAAGGTGGACGCGTATCTACCGGACGACTATGTACATGACGACCGGCAGCGGATGGAGATGTACAAGCGGATTGCGAGCCTGACGACGCAGGCCGACCGCGAGGACATCACCGACGAGCTGCTTGACCGCTTCGGCGAAGTGCCGCCGGTGGTGGAGACGCTGCTGGACGTGGCGCAGGTGCGCGTGCTGGCGAATCAGCTTGGCGTGTCGCTGGTGACCTACAAGCGCGGCGGCTTCCTCGTGATGAAGCTGAACGCAGAGTATATGCCCGACCAAGCGGCGTTCATTCCCGCGATGGCGATGACCGACAAGCGCTTGATGCCCTCGACCACCGCACCGGATGTGCTGCTGCTGGTTGACCCGACGCTTGGCGAATACGCGATGCTGTCCGAAGCGGTGAAGGTGCTGGGGAAGCTCAATGAGAATGTGGAAATGATGCTGAAAAAGCAGAAGAAGGGAGAAAAACATGAAAACACTTGATAAGCTGATGATGACGATTGTGGGCTTGCTGTGCTTCTGCGTCTCTGCGGCGGCTCTGATTTTCATGGATTTCAGCACGGAACACGGCGTGGTCTATGCAGATGCGCTGTACTGCATTCCCGTCTGCGTGCTGCTGCTTGCCTTTGCCGTGCTGACGATACTGAAATTCCGCACGGGCTATGACGGTAATCTGAAACTTGCAGGAATTGTCTGGGATGTGTTGTTCGCGCTTGCCTTTCTGCCGATTCTGGGCGTTCCCGCGATTGCGCAGGCAAGCGGCGCCTATGGATTGCTCTGCAAGGTACTGTTCGTGCTGGTGCTGCTGATGCCGAAAGTTTGGATTCTGCTGCCGAAACGGGGCGAATGAGCGCATCAGTCGCGCTGCGTGCGAATCTCCCTGCAACATAAATAACCAAGAAACATGGGAGTGTGCTGCGAAGGGGTCAAGGGGGCGACCGCAAAGCCCCCTTGTCGC
>OLAE01000531.1_pt1 | contig 9455 bp, 7 predicted proteins | sample 1608951 | NCBI WGS metagenome assembly OLAE01 (sample SAMN02674970, study PRJEB24791) | human gut metagenome, SKBSTL043 | isolation source: stool | host: Homo sapiens | place: USA | reverse complement strand
CTTCAGACGTGTGCTCTTCCGATCTCATGAAGGGCACGCAGGTCGATGGCCACCGTTTCATAGGCAAGGCGATTGGCCAGGGCGCCGTGGCGGTCCTCTGCGAGGACATGCCGCAGGAGAAGGCCGAGGGCGTGACCTACATACAGGTGGCTTCGACGGAAGAGGCCGTAGGACCCGTGGCGACCCACTTCTTCGGAGATCCGTCGAGGAAGCTGAAACTGGTCGGCGTGACGGGCACCAATGGCAAGACAACCATTGCCACACTGCTCTACAATCTTTTCCGCAAGCTCGGCCACAAGGTGGGACTGCTCTCGACGGTATGCAACTACATCGACGGGGAGGCCGTCCCCGCAGACCATACCACGCCGGATCCCATCGCCCTCAACGAGCTACTGGCGCGCATGGTCAGCGCAGGATGTACGTATTGCTTCATGGAATGCTCCTCCCACGCCATCCATCAGCACAGAATCGGCGGACTCCACTTTGCGGGCGGACTCTTCACCAACCTCACGCGAGACCACCTGGACTATCACAAGACGTTCGAAAACTACCGCAACGCCAAGAAGATGTTCTTCGACATGCTGCCGAAGACGGCCTTCGCTGTCACCAACGCTGACGACAAGAACGGACTCTTCATGGTGCAAAACTGCAAGGCGAGCGTCAAGACCTACTCCATCCAGCGCGTGGCCGACTACAGGGCGCGCATCCTGGAGTGCCACTTCGAGGGAATGTACCTCGAGATCGACGGCAAGGAGGTCGGCGTGCAGTTTATCGGACGCTTCAACGTGAGCAACCTCCTCGCGGTCTATGCCGCGGCGGTACTGCTGGGCGAAGACGCACAGGCCGTGCTCGTGGCCATGAGTACGCTGGGCAGCGTCAGCGGACGCCTGGAGCCGATCCGGTCGCCGGAGGGATTCACCGCCATCGTCGACTACGCCCACACCCCGGACGCCATCGCCAACGTGATCTCGGCCATCCACGAGGTGCTCAACGGCAAGGGAAAGGTCATCACCGTCTGTGGCGCCGGAGGCAACCGCGACCACGGCAAGCGACCGCTCATGGCGCAAGAGGCCGTCAGGCAGAGCGACAAGGTGATCCTCACGAGCGACAACCCGCGCAACGAGGACCCACAGGCCATCATCGACGATATGCTGGCAGGACTCGACGCGCAGCAGCGACGCAAGGTGATCACCATCACCGACCGGCGCGAGGCGATACGCACGGCTTGCATGATGGCCGAGAAGGGCGACGTCGTGCTCGTGGCGGGAAAGGGCCACGAGACCTACCAAGAGATCAATGGCGTGAAGCACCACTTCGACGACCACGAGGTGCTGCGCGACATTTTCAACGTAAAGTAAAGCAAAGACAGTATGTTATACTACATCTTCAGATGGCTCGACCAGTTTGGCGTCAGCGGATCGCACCTATGGAGCTACATCTCCTTCCGTTCGATCCTCGCCCTTGTCCTGGCCCTCGTCATCTCCGCCTGGTTTGGCGAAAAGTTTATCAAGTACCTCAAGCGAAAGCAGATCACGGAGACGGCACGCGACGAGAAGATCGACCCATTTGGCGTCAACAAGGTCGGTGTGCCCTCGATGGGTGGCATCATCATCATCGTCGCCCTGCTCATCCCCGTCATTCTCCTGGGCCGACTGCGCAACATCTATCTCATCCTGATGATCGTCACGACGGTATGGCTCGGATTCCTCGGTGGCATGGACGACTTCATCAAGATCTTCCGCCACAACAAGGAGGGACTGAAAGGCAAGTACAAGATCGTAGGACAGGTCTCCATCGGCCTCATCGTGGGACTGGTGCTATGGGCCTCGCCCGACGTGAAGTCGAACCTGAACATGGAGCTTGGGCAGAAAAACGGACAGGAAATCGTCGTCAAGCACAGCGAGAAGGCGGAGAAGACGCTCAAGACAACCATCCCCTTCGTCAAGAACCACAACCTCGACTACTCCAAGGTGATGGGCTTCTGCGGCGAGCATAGCGTGGCGGCGGGCTGGATACTCTTCGTCATCATGACGATCTTTGTCGTGACGGCGGTCTCCAACGGCGCCAACCTCAACGACGGCATGGACGGAATGTGTGCGGGCAACTCGGCCATCATAGGCGTGGCACTCGGCATCCTGGCCTACGTGAGCAGCCACATCCAGTATGCCGCCTACCTCAACATCATGTACATACCAGGGTCGGAGGAACTGGTGGTGTTCTTCTGCGCCTTTATCGGCGCACTGATCGGATTTCTGTGGTACAACGCCTATCCCGCCCAGGTCTTCATGGGCGACACGGGAAGCCTCACCATCGGCGGAATCATCGCCGTGGGCGCCATCATCATCCACAAGGAGCTGCTGCTGCCCATCCTCTGTGGCATCTTCTTCGTCGAGAGCCTGAGCGTCATCCTGCAGGTGTGGTACTACAAGATTGGCAAGCGCCGCGGCGTGAAGCAGCGCATCTTCAAGCGCACGCCGATCCATGACAACTTCCGCACGCAAGACTCGCAACTGGATCCCGACTGCAAATATCTCATCCGCGTGCCGCATGGTGCGAAGCACGAGGCCAAGATCACCATCCGCTTCTGGATCATCACGATCCTGCTGGTGGCGCTGGCGATCATCACATTGAAAATCAGATAAGAAACGAAGAGCGGGAGGCTGACACGCGGCCAACGGACGACGGACGACGGCCCCAGACCGACAAAGCGGACGCGGCAAAGTCTCCCACCCCGATAAAATCAAGCGCAAAAGAAAGATGAAAAGAATCGTAGTTCTTGGAGCCGGCGAGAGCGGCGCAGGTGCTGCCGTGCTGGCCAAGAAGCAAGGCTTCGACGTGTTTGTCTCCGACACATCGAAGGTGAAGGACCAATACAAGAAGCTGCTCGACGACCACGGCATCGAATGGGAGGAGGGCCACCACACGGAGGAGAAGGTGCTCTCGGCAGACGAGGTCATCAAGAGCCCGGGCATCCCCGACAGCGTCCCGATGATACAGCGCCTCATCCAGCAGGGCACGCCCATCATCAGCGAGATAGAGTTTGCTGGACGCTACACCCACAGCAAGATGGTCTGCATCACGGGAAGCAACGGCAAGACCACCACGACAAGCCTCATCTACCACATCTTCAAGGATGCGGGCTACGACGTGGGACTGGCTGGCAACATCGGAAGGAGCCTGGCGCTGCAGGTGGCAGAGGATCCGCACGAATATTATGTCATCGAGCTCAGTTCTTTCCAGCTGGACAACATGTACGAGTTTCGTGCCAACATCGCCATCCTGCTCAACATCACGCCGGACCATCTCGACCGATACGACTTCAAGTTTGAGAACTATGCCGCGGCAAAGATGCGCATCATCCAGAATCAGACGCAGGAGGACAGTTTCATCTACTGGAACGACGACCCGGTGATCAAGAAGGAACTGGAGAAGTATGACATCAAGGCCGTGCAGTATCCGTTCTCCGAACTCAAGGAGACGGGATCCATCGGCTACATCGAGGAGGGACAGTACGTCATCGAGAAGCCTACGCCTTTCAACATGGAGCAGGAGGAACTCTCGCTCACGGGCAAGCACAACATCTACAACTCGCTCGCTGCCGGCATCGCGTCCAACATCTCCGGCATCCGCAAGGAGAGCATCCGCAAGAGCCTGAGCGACTTCCCGGGCGTGGAACACCGACTGGAGAAGGTCTGCAAGGTGGGTGGCGTGCAGTATGTCAACGACTCCAAGGCCACCAATGTCGATGCTTGCTGGTACGCGCTGGAGAGCATGCGCACACCGACAGTGCTCATCGTCGGCGGCAAGGACAAGGGCAACGATTATGGACCCATCAAGGAGCTCGTCAAGGAGAAGTGTCGCGCCATCGTCTATCTCGGCGCAGACAACGCCAAGCTCCACGCCAACTTCGACGAACTGGGAATCCCCGTGCGGGACACCCACTCGATGAAGGACTGTGTGGCTGCCTGCCACGAACTGGCAAAGCCGGGCGACACGGTGCTGCTCAGCCCCTGCTGTGCCAGCTTCGACCTCTTCAAGAACATGGAGGACCGTGGAGAACAGTTTAAGCAACTGGTAAGATCGCTCTGACACGGACTGAAAACATCACTTTCCACATGAGGTCATAACGCCACACCGTCATAGTCTCACTCCAACACCGACTCCCCATCGGCACATCCATTGTGCCGATGGGGGCGGCGAAGGAGACTCTATCATACCAATCACAAACCGTAGAAACAAAACAAGACAGGGCGGACGGGCAAGGAACGAGAGAAAAAGGGGAGGGAAAGACTGAACAACAACTATTCTGCGAATCTTCAAAAAAAACACTCGATCCACTCGCATCCGCCTCAAAAACAGAAAGAAAGAAATGAAAGGAAAGTCATTGACGAACATTTTCAAGGGAGACAAAGTCATCTGGATGATCTTCTTCTTCCTCTGTATGATTAGCATCATTGAGGTCTATTCGGCATCCAGCTCGCTGACGCTCAAAAAGGGCTACTACTGGGCGCCTATCATGGATCACGCCAAGAAGATCATACTGGGAGTGGTAGCACTCGTCTGTGTGCTCAACGTGGAGTGTAAGTACTTCAAGATGGCCACGCCCTTCGCCCTCGGCGGATCCATCATCATGATCCTCTGGGTGCTCGTGGGCGGCGAGACCATCAACGGAGCCAACCGATGGCTCACCTTCTTTGGCATCCAGTTTCAGCCCTCAGAACTGGCGAAGGGAGCATTGGTGCTCGCCACGGCACAGATATTGAGTGCGATGCAGACCGACAAGGGAGCGGACCGAAAGGCGTTTCGCTATATCCTCCTGCTCTCGGCTTGGATCATCATCCCCATTGCCATGGAGAATGGATCCACAGCCTTCCTACTGGCCATCACCATCTTCGTGATGATGTTTGTCGGACGCGTGCCGCTGGACCAGTTGGGAAAACTCTTCGGCGTCATGGCGGTAATAGCCACCATTGCCCTGTCGGTCATCATGATATACGGCAAGACCGAACAAGAGCGGGCGAAGGACCCGCGCCACCAGCTGACGGAGCAAATGGCAAAAGCCAAGACAAAGCAGCCCAAGACCCTGGCGGATCGTTTCGAGGACCGCCTCGACACATGGAAGTCGCGCATCGTGAAGTTTACCAACCCCGAGGACGTCCCGGCCAACAAGGTGAACCTGCGAGACAAGGACTCACAGAAGAACTACTCCCACATCGCCATAGCCTCATCGGGCATCGTGGGAAAGGGACCGGGCAATTCGACCGCACGCGACGGACTCGCACAGGCATTCTCCGACTTCATCTATGCCATCATCATCGAGGAGCTGGGCATCATAGGGGCAGCGTTCGTCGCCTTGCTCTACGTCTTCCTCCTCTTCCGAGTCGCCATCATCGCCAACCGATGTGAGAACAACTTCCCCGCATTCCTGGCCATGGGACTGACGCTCATGCTCGTCATACAGGCGCTCTTCAACATGCTGGTGGCCGTGGGATTGGCGCCCGTCACGGGACAACCGCTGCCGCTCATCAGCCGAGGCGGCACGTCAACGGTCATCAACTGCATCTACATGGGCATGATCCTCTCCGTCAGCCGTTCGGCCAAAAAGAAGGCCGCAGGAAGCATCTGGCAGGGGTGAAAGAGGAAAAATAAACAGAAAATAGTAGAAAGACATTTTTTTTGTTTATCTTTGCAGAAGATTGGCGGCACTCGGCAATTTGAGAGTAAAACTCTCATTACGCTCGTTTGCACTATCTTTGCAGAAGATTGGCGGCACTCGGCAATTTAAAACGAACACAATGGACAAAGAATTGAGGATAATCATCAGCGGTGGCGGCACGGGAGGCCATATCTTCCCCGCCGTGTCGATAGCCAACGCGCTGCGGCAGATGCGCCCCGAGGCAAAGATTCTCTTTGTCGGCGCAGAGGGCCGCATGGAAATGCAGCGTGTCCCGGCAGCGGGATACGAGATCAAGGGACTTCCCATCAAGGGATTCGACCGCCGGCATCTGCTGAAAAACATCAGCGTGGTGTGGCACTTGCTCAAGAGCCTGCGCATGGCACGCCACATCATCAAGGACTTCCGCCCGATGGTGGCAGTAGGCGTGGGTGGCTACGCCAGCGGTGCCACGCTCTACGCGTGCGCGCGAATGGGCATTCCCTGCCTCATACAGGAGCAAAACTCCTATGCGGGCGTCACCAACAAGCTGCTGGCCAGCCGTGCCAAGAAGATCTGCGTGGCCTACGAGGGGATGGAGCGCTTCTTCCCCGCCGACCGCATCATCATGACGGGCAATCCCGTAAGACAGAACATCCTGGAGGCCCAGGGCACACCGCAGGAAGCACGACGCGCCTTCGGACTCGACGCGGAGAAGAAGACCGTGCTGATCGTAGGAGGAAGCCTCGGCGCAAGAACGATGAACCGCAGCGTGCTGGAGCACCTTGATCTGATCAAGGCGCATCCCGAGGTGCAGTTTATCTGGCAGACGGGCAAATACTATTTCGACAGCATCCAGAAGGAGATGCAGGGAAAAGAACTGCCCAACCTCAAGGTGATGGACTTCGTGAGCGATATGGGAGCGGCCTATCATGCCGCCGACCTCGTCGTGAGCCGTGCCGGAGCAAGCTCCATCAGCGAGTTTCAGCTCATCGGCAAACCCGTGATCCTCGTTCCGAGCCCCAATGTGGCGGAGGACCACCAGCGCAAGAATGCCATGGCTCTCGTCCGTCGCGACGCAGCCCTCTACGTGGAGGATGCCGAGGCTCCGGAGAAGCTCCTGGACCTGACGCTGCAGACTGTGGCCGACGATGCGAAACTGCGCCAGCTGGGTGAGAATGTGCACAAGATGGGTCTCAAGGATTCGGCGGAGATCATCGCCCACGAGGTCCTCAAACTGATTGAACAATAAAGGAGAAATTATGGAACTGAAAGATATCAAGGCTGTCTATTTCGTCGGAGCGGGAGGCATTGGCATGAGCGCCCTCGCACGCTACTTCCTGCACCGCCACCTCGTCGTGGCGGGCTACGACCGCACGCCGACACCGCTCACCCACGAACTGGAGCGCGAGGGCATGCAAATCCATTATGAGGAGGACGTTGACCAGATCCCTGCGCCCTGCCGCGACAGGGAGCACACACTGGTGGTCTTCACGCCCGCCATCCCGGCCTCCCACGCCGAACTGGCGTGGTTCAAGGAGCACGACTTCACCATCGAGAAGCGGGCACAGGTGCTCGGCACGCTCACCCGCACACACAAGGGCCTTTGCTTCGCGGGCACCCATGGCAAGACAACCACCTCGACGATGTGCGCCCATATCATGAGCCAAAGCCACATAGGCTGCAACGCCTTTCTCGGAGGCATCTCGAAGAATGTGGGCAGCAACTACATCCTCTCGCTGACAAGCGACTATGTGGTCATAGAGGCCGATGAGTTTGACCGTTCCTTCCACTGGCTGCGCCCCTGGATGTCGGTCATCACCTCTACCGATCCCGACCACCTCGACATCTACGGCACAAAGGAGGCTTACCTGGAGAGCTTCCGCCACTACACCGAATTGATACAGCCTGGAGGCGCGCTGATCCTCCACACAGGACTGGAGATGAAGGCCCACGTACCCGAGGGGGTGAAGACCTACACCTACAGCCGCGACGAGGGAGACTTCCACGCTGCCAACATCCGCATCGGCGACGGCAAGATTGTCTTCGACTTCGTATCGCCGCTGGAGACGGTGACCCAAGTCTCGCTGGGCCATCCCGTACCCATCAATATCGAGAATAGTGTCGCCGCCATGGCAATGGCACAACTCAACGGCTGCACGGCGGAGGAACTGCGCCGCGGCATGGAGACCTACGCGGGGGTGGAGCGTCGCTTCGACTTCAAGATCAACAACCCACGCCACGTGTTCCTCAGCGACTACGGCCACCATCCGAAGGAGATCCTCCAGTGTGCCAAGAGCTTGAGGGAGCTCTATGCACACCGCAAACTGACGGTCATCTTCCAGCCCCACCTCTACACGCGCACCCGCGATTTCTATGCAGATTTCGCCGATGCGCTGAGCCATTTCGACGAGGTAGTGCTCACAGAGATCTATCCCGCCCGCGAACAGCCCATCGAGGGTGTGACCTCGAAGCTCATCTACGACCACCTGCGCGAGGGGGTGGAGCGCACGATTCCGCCTTCACGCACCGCGTCAAGGCTTTTCAGGAAAAAGTAATTGTGTATCGTCCGTGCCGCCGAGTGCCTTGCAGGATCCTTGCTGCCCGAAAATTCCGGGTCGAACACCGCCACATCGCCAAACGGTATATTGGAGACAGCCAAATCAAAATGGTTCATGAACGGCTTTTCTATCTTCTCGAAGCCCTGTACCCTTACTTTCTGTCCGGGATGCAGGTGCTTCAGTATCTTGCCCGTCATCAGGTCTTTCTCAAAAGCCATGATGTCCGCGTCCGGTCTGTTCTCCAGCACGGCGTCCACGAATGCACCGACACCTGCCGACGGCTCCAGCACCCGGTCGGGACGGATGCCGTGTTCATGCAGCACGTCCGCGATGGTCCCGGTTATCTCCGGCGGGGTATAGAAGGCGGTCAGCACGGACTGCTTCATGGCATCCATATACCGTTTGTACTCCGTCTCGTCTTTTGTGTTCTCCCGCAGCAACCTGTGCAGTTCCACGGTAGGGGCAAACAGTTCGAGGTCGGACTTCGCCCAGTGGACGGCATCCGTCAGTTCCCTTGCAGGGTTGAGTATGCTCTTCAGTCCCCCGAAACCGCAATAACGCTCTAACAAGAGCCGTTCGCGTGCGGTGGGTGTGCGCTGTTCCCTGTCAAGGAGGAATGCCGTCCGTATCGCCTCGATGTTGTCCCGCAGCCTCTGTTTGCGGTTAAACGCCATACTCTTCGATATAGAGGATGACGGCTCCCGTCAGCTCCGTGTAGAGCAGGTCATATTCGGGCGACAGGGCGAAATTGTCGTCCGAGAGGTCATAGATGGAGAATACGTTTCCGACAAGCGGTAGCAGCTTCTGGGTAAAGGCTTCACATTTTTCTCCCGGTACTTCACCCGCAAATTCGTTCTCCACGACTTCGCGCAGGATGGCGTGCCTGGAGTAGCGAAGGCCCTCCGTCAGCACCTTCATCGCCAGTTCCTGCGCCCCGTCGGCAGGATAGCCTTCGAGCCTTGCCCGTTCATACGCTTCGGCGGCACGGTCGGTTCTTTCTCGGATGAAGGCTTCATCGGCTGCCTGTTCGAACTTGTTCGTGGTGAGGTAGTCCAGCAGGTACAGACCGTAATAGGAAAAGTCGGTCCGACCCTCGTTTTTCTTCTTGTTGTTCATTTCTTTGGAATTTAGTGGATTGATAATGATGATAGGGATAATCGTTGGAAAACGAGAAGAAAAAGGCACCCGGTATCCCTCCGAGTGCCACCACTAAATCCAAAGTATGAGTGTAATCCGGTATC
>OLAE01000505.1_pt1 | contig 9711 bp, 10 predicted proteins | sample 1608951 | NCBI WGS metagenome assembly OLAE01 (sample SAMN02674970, study PRJEB24791) | human gut metagenome, SKBSTL043 | isolation source: stool | host: Homo sapiens | place: USA | reverse complement strand
AGCTCGCCCTGATGGAGTGCAAGCCGAGGTATAATACCGTGGACGTGCCGACCCTTTTTTGGGCGGCGATACCGGGGAACGAAGGGGACTTCCCTTTCGAGGAGAGTTTCTACACGTTCATCCCGCAAGCCCTGTGCTTCTTCACCGAAGAGACGAACTACAAGGACTCGCTCTCGCCCTTCGGCATCAAGATGGTGGACAGAATGACGGGCAGACCGCTGCATCTGGACATCAGCGACCTGCCGATGAAGAAAGGGGTGATCTCGAACCGCAACAAGTTTGTCCTCGGTCCGAGCGGAAGCGGCAAGTCGTTCTTCATGAACCACCTCGTGCGCCAGTATTACGAGCAAAACAGCCACATCGTGCTGATCGACACGGGCAACTCGTACCAAGGGCTGTGCGAGCTGATCCACCGCAAGACCAAGGGCGAGGACGGGATTTACTACACGTACACGGAGGAGAAGCCCATCAGCTTCAACCCCTTCTTCACGGACGACTACAAGTTCAGCGTGGAGAAGAAGGACAGCATCAAGACGCTGCTGCTGGCACTGTGGAAGGGCGAGGACGAGAAAATCACGAAGACGGAGAGCGGCGAGCTGGGCAGTGCGGTGTCGGCGTACATCCGCCGGATACAACAGAACCGGGACATCGCCCCCTCGTTCGACACCTTCTACGAGTACATGCTGAACGATTACCGGAAGGAGCTGGCTGCAAGGGACATCAAGGTGAGCCGGGAGGATTTCAACATCGACAACTTCCTGACCACGCTGCGGCAGTATTACAAGGGCGGGCGCTACGACTTCCTGCTGAACTCGAACGAGAACATCGACCTGCTGCACAAGCGGTTCATCGTATTTGAAATTGACAGTATAAAAGATAACGCCGAGCTGTTCCCCGTGGTTACGATCATCATCATGGAAGCCTTCATCAACAAGCTGCGCCGCCTGAAAGGGGTGCGGAAGATGCTGATCTGCGAGGAGGCTTGGAAAGCCCTTTCCTCGCCGAGCATGAGCGAATACCTGAAATATATGTACAAAACCGTCAGGAAATATTTCGGCGAGGCGATTGTCGTCACGCAGGAGGTGGACGACATCATCTCGTCCCCCATCGTGAAGGAGGCTATCATCACCAACTCGGACTGCAAGATCCTTTTGGACCAGAAGAAGTACATGAACAAGTTCGACGGCATCCAGTCGATGCTCGGGCTGACGGATAAGGAGAAGTCGCAGATACTCTCCATCAACCTCGCCAACCATCCCGGACGGAAGTACAAGGAGGTGTGGATCGGTCTGAACGGGGTGCAGTCGGCGGTGTATGCCACGGAGGTATCGGCTGCCGAGTACCTGACCTATACCACCGAGGAGAGCGAGAAGACGGAGGTGTTCGCACTGGCGGAAGAGCTGGGCGGGGATTTGGAGCTTGCCATCAAGCGGCTGGCGGAGACGAAGTATAAATAATGTGCCGATGTGCTGACTGGGAGCGGCGGACAGGCTGCCGGACGGATGGTTGATTGACCGGACGAACGGCTGAAGGGTCGGATGATTGACCAGACGGCTAAACGGTCAAACAGTTAAACAGTTAAACGGCTGGATGTACAAACGGCTAAACGGAATGGAGAGAATAAAATTTTGTAAAACTTAAAAAAACGGAATCAAGATGAAACGATTGAATTTAATCCTGCTGCTGTCGGCGGTAACAGTGGCGCTGGCGTTTGTCATTTCCTGCAAGGAGACAAATGCGGAACGGTTGGAAAAGATGTGCGGCGAGTGGGTCAGCACGGGCGGCAAGCCGCCCTTCACCCTCTGGGAAGAGGACGGCAAGTACCGTGTGACGGTCATGCACAGGAACCACAAGGGCGGCAGTGAAGCGGAGACCTACCTCGTCCGGGAAACGGAAGGGGTGCTGTTCATCGAGACGGGCTTCGCCGTGATGATGGACTATGACCGGGAGAAAGACCGCATCCGGCTGTCGCCGGGCGGAGAGTACAGGAGAAAGAGTGACGGAACCCTAAAACAGTAAGGACATGAGAACGATAAAGGCAATTATTCTGGGCGTGGCGTGCCTGACGGCAGGTGCGGCCAACGCCCAATGGGTCGTACACGACCCCGGCAATCTGGCGCAGGGCATCATCAACACGGCTAAGGAGATGGTGGAGACCTCCGCCACCGCACAGCACACGCTGGACGGCTTCAGGGAGACGGCGAAGATATTCGAGCAGGGACGGAAGTATTACGATGCGCTCAAGGCGGTGCATGACGTGGTGAAAGGCGGCGTGAAGGTGAAGAAGTCCATCGAGATGGTGGCGGACATCTCGGAAATCTACGTGCGCAACTACCAGAAGATGCTCGGCGACCCGAACTACACGCCGGACGAGCTGGAAACCATCTCGTTCGGGTACGCCAAGCTGCTGAGCGAGAGTGCGGACATCCTGCAAGATCTGAAGAACGTGGTGAACGTGACGGGGATGTCGCTCTCGGACGCCGAGCGGCTGGCGATCATCGACCAGAGCTACAAGCGGCTGCTGGAGTACCGCAACCTCGTGCAGTATTATACGGACAAGAACATCTCGGTGAGCTACCTGCGGGCGAAGAAGAAAAAGGACGCCGACCGGGTGGTGGCTCTCTACGGGGATGCGGAAGACCGTTACTGGTGAGGCGGGCAATATATAATAATGTATGCGTACATATAATAAAAATACAGGACTATGTTGTTAGCGATAGACTTCACGAACCTGCACGAGATATTGCAGGCATTGTATCAGGACATGATGCCGCTCTGCGAGAAGCTGACGGGGGTAGCCAAGGGAATTGCCGGGCTGGGTGCGCTGTTCTACGTAGCCGCCAAGGTGTGGCAGGCGCTCGCCCGTGCCGAGCCCATCGACGTGTACCCGCTGCTGCGCCCGTTCGCCATCGGGCTGTGCATCCTCTTCTTCCCCACCTTCGTCATCGGCACGATCAACACGGTGCTCTCGCCCGTGGTGAAGGGCTGCCACGGGATGCTCGAATCACAGACCTTCGACATGAACCGATACCGGGAACAGAAGGAGACGCTGGAGAGGGAGGCGTTCCGCCGTGACCCGGAGAAGGCGTATCTGGCGAGCAAGGAGGACTTCGACAAGAAGCTCGACGAGCTGGGCTGGTCGCCCAAGGACTTGAAGACGATGGCGGTGATGTACATCGACCGGACGGAATACAACATGAAGCGGAACATCCGGCTGTGGTTCCAAGAACTGCTCGAACTGCTGTTCCAATCGGCTGCGCTGGTAATCGACACGATACGGACGTTCTTCCTGATCGCCCTCTCCATCCTCGGTCCGATAGCGTTCGCCCTCTCGGTCTATGACGGGTTCCAGAGCACGCTCACGCAGTGGATAACGAGGTACATCTCCATCTACATGTGGCTGCCCGTGAGCGACCTGTTCAGCTCGGTGCTGGCACGCATCCAAGTGCTGATGCTCACCCGTGACATCGAGGCGATGAGCGACCCGACCTTCATCCCGGACAGCTCGAACACGGTGTACATCATCTTTTTAATCATCGGGATATTCGGGTACTTCACCATACCGACCGTCGCCAACTGGATCATCATGGCGGGCGGGGTGAGCCACGCCAACCGTGCGATGAACCAGACCGCAAACAGGGTCGGCAACGTCGCCGCAGCGGGTGCGGGTGCCGCCGTGGGGAACATCGCCGGAAAAATCATCAAGTAGCGGCGGATGTCCCAAGAAAATGAGTCATAACGAATAAAAAACCGGAAACATGGAATTTAAAAGTTTGAAAAATATCGAAACGAGCTTCAGGCAGATACGGCTCTTCACGCTGGTATTCGCCAGCCTGTGCGCCGTGGTGACGGGCTTCGCCCTGTGGAAGTCGTACAGCTTCGCCGAGGCGCAGCGGCAGAAGATCTACGTGCTGGACAACGGCAAGAGCCTGATGCTGGCGCTCTCGCAGGACGTGCGGCAGAACCGCCCGGTGGAGGCACGGGAGCACGTGCGCCGCTTCCACGAGCTGTTCTTCACGCTCTCGCCCGACAAGTCGGCTATCGAGGGCAATATCAAACGCTCGCTGCTGCTGGCGGACAAGAGCGCCTTCAACTACTACAAGGACCTCTCGGAAAAGGGGTATTACAACCGGATAATCTCGGGGAACATCAACCAGATGATAGAGATAGACAGCCTGCGGTGCGACTTCGACAAGTACCCGTACAGCGTGCGGACATTCGCCCGGCAGATCATCCTGAGGGAAAGCTCCGTTACGGAGCGCAGCCTTGTGACCCGCTGCCGCCTGCTGGATGCGGTCAGGAGCGACAACAACCCGCAGGGCTTCATCATCGAGGGCTTCGAGGTCACGGAGAACAAGGATTTGCAGACCCTCAAACGCTGACGGACATGATAGGCAAGTTCATCGTAAAGGCGCAGGACTGGGCGGACGGGAAGCTCCGCCGCCTCGCCGGGCGTATCTCGCCCGACATGCGTGTGGCAATCATCCTCGTGATGCTGGCGGCGTTCGGCGCACTGTCGGTCTATATGACCGTCGCCTCCATCTACCGCATCGGCAGGAACGACGGGAAGGAACTGGGGATAGAGCATGTCAGGCGCCTGCAATTGCCCAATGACAGTATTGTCAACCCTTTTGAAAGCGGACGGCATGGGACTGGCGGAGAAGTTGAGTGAGTGGCTGCTCCGCCGCCGGGAGCGGCAGGAGGAGCGGAACATGAGGCAGGCAACGGCGTATTTCGGGAGCCTGCTGAATAAGAGGCGTGCGGATGCCGGTGCAATCCTCCAGTCCGTCAGGGACTACCGGGACTGCCCGGAGGTAACAAGGAAACAGGCGGAGCTGCTGCTGGAACACAGGTTCTTCCGGTACGTGTACCAGACGGGCTATCCCGAATGGCGGGCGGTCATGGACGCCCTGAAAGAGACCCGTTACGGGATGCGTGAGGGGGCGGCAATCCCCCGGAGCGTGAGGGAGGCGGCGGAAAGCCCGATGCTGCGTCTGGCGGCGCAATACAAGGTGCTGGAGTACGAGTACACGAGGCGCAACGCCCCGCAGCCGCTATCCCCCGAAGCGCAGGCGGAACGGGATGCGGCGCACCGGCTGCTGAACTGCTGCATGAGGGAGGGCGACCTCGACGCACTGAAAAGGCTTGCCCTGAAAGGCGAGAAACCGGACGACTCGGTGGCCATCCGCCACGGGCTGGCGGAAGGCTACCGCAGGCTCGAAGAACTGAGCCGGGAATGGAACGAGGAGATGCGGGGCGACAACCACACCGTCATGGAACAGATCGAGTTGCGGGAGGCGGACGAGCGGGGAAAGCTGATGCGGCAAGCCGCCGCCCTTTACGAGAGGAAGACGGGCGGCAGACTGCCCGGCGACTATCTGGAAGCGGTGAAGGCGGAACGGGCGCTGCTCCACGGGCTCGCCCGCCACGGCTGGGACGGTCAGCGGGAAGTACCGAAGGAGACGGTGGAGAAGTACGGGCTGACGAGGGACTTTGCCGGCATCGCCCGGCTGAGGTGGGACTACCACCTGAGCGAGGACAACGGGGACTTCTCCCGTGACTACCCGGAAGCCGCCATCGGACGCCACAACCGTGCCATCCGGGAGCGTGCGGCGAAAGAACTGGCAGGTCTGGAAGCGAGGCTGTTCCCCGAAAAGGCGGCAAGCCGGGAACGGAAGGCTGCGCACCTGCGGGCGGACAACCGGGCAAGCCCCACGGCATCGCTCAAACGGGAACGGAAGGAGCCGCCCGGCAAGCGACAAACCGGAGAGACAGGCAGAAGGAAGCCTCCGGGGAGAAGAATCAGAATGTAGGACAACCATAAATTTTTGACATGATGGAAGAACAGAACCAAGAAAAAGCAACGGCAACGCAGCACGTAAAGGCGGCGGATGCCGCAGCCCCGGAGACGGGGAACGGAAAGAAGGAGGACAAGGGCGGCGGGAAAAAGGAAAAGAAGACAGCCAAGCCGCTCACGCCGAAACAGTTGCAGCAACGGAAGAAGCTGATGGTATATCCGCTGATGGGTTTGCTGTTCCTCGGCTCGATGTGGCTGATATTCGCACCTTCGGAAGAGCGGGACGTGAACCGGGACACCGTGGGGGCGTTCAACGCCGACATCCCCCTGCCGGAGAACGACGGGATCATCGGCGACAAGCGGAAAGCCTACGAGCAGGCGCAGGCGGAAAGGCGGCAGGCGGAGAAGGTGCGCTCGCTGGAGGACTTCGCCTTCTCCGAAGAGAGCGATACGGACGGGGTGGAAATGGAACTGCCGGACAGCGAGCCGGAACGGGAACCGTTCAGGGACTATTCGGACAAGGGCGGCGGCAGCCGTTCCTCCGTTACCGCCTACCGGGACATCAACCGTCAGCTCGGCTCGTTCTACGAGGAGCCGAAGGTGGACGGGGAAAAGGAGGAGCTGAAAAGGCAGGTGGAGGAGCTGACCGCCAAGCTGGAAGAAAGGGAACGGCAGGCGGGCGGAATCGACGATCAGGTGGCACTGATGGAGAAGAGCTACGAGCTTGCCGCCAAGTACATGGGGCAGAACGGGCAGGACGGCGCAACCATGCAGGCACCCGCCACCGGACAGGGCGGCAACGGCTTGGGACAGCCAGCCGTGGCGGTGCAGGCGGCACGGGAGCGGACGGTATCGGGGCTGCAACAGCCCCTGAGCGATGCGGAGTTCATGCGGCGGTACAGCCAGCCGAGGAACTACGGCTTCAACACGGCGGTAGGCACGGGCTACGCTATGGGAAAGAACACGGTAGCCGCCTGCATCCACCAAGACCAGACGGTTATGGACGGTCAACAGGTGAAGCTCCGGCTGCTCGAACCGTTGCAGGCGGGAAACCTGATTATCCCACGCAATACGGTGGTATCCGGTACAGGCAAGGTGCAGGGGGAACGGCTCGACATCACGGTATCGTCCGTCCAGTACCAAGGTAACATATTGCCGGTGGAATTGGCGGTCTATGACAACGAGGGAATGAAAGGGCTGTGCATAGAAACCTCACTGGAGCGGGAAGCGGCAAAGGAGGCGATGGCGAACATCGGCGGCGGGCTGGGAACGAGCATCTCGTTCGCACGGAGCGCCGGGCAACAGGTGGCGATGGACATCACCCGTGGGCTGATGCAGGGCGGCAGCCAGTACCTCGCCAAGAAGTTCCGCACGGTAAAGGTGCACCTGAAAGCGGGTGATCCGCTGATGCTATACGCCAAACAACAATAAATCAACAGATTATAAAACCATTAAAAAGTAAAGACAATGAAAAAGATTTTTGGATGGGTCGCCCTGCTTGTGGGCATGGTGACGGGTGCGAACGCACAAGTGAATGATACGATACAGCGGGCTGCGGGCAACGACCTGTATCAGGGGATTACACGGAAGCTACCCTACCGGCAGATGGTTACGCCCCACGGGGTGCAGGTGACGTTCGCCAAGACGGTGCATATCATCTTCCCCTCGGCGGTGCGGTACGTGGATTTGGGAAGCGACCGGATCATCGCCGGGAAAGCGGACGGTGCGGAGAACGTGATCCGGGTGAAGGCGACGACCGAGGGGTTTCCGGGGGAAACGAACTTTTCCGTCATCTGCGAGGACGGGAGCTTCTATTCGTTCAATGCCCGGTATGCGCATGAGCCGGAGATGCTGAACATCGAGATGAAGGATTTTTTGGAGAACGGGGACACGACGGACTTTTCGCATACCCGCATGAACATCCATTTCCGTGAGCTGGCGGGCGAAAGCCCGCTCTTGGTGAAGCTGATCATGCAGAGCATCTACAAGGAGGACAGGCGGGAGATCCGGCACTTGGGCTGCAAACGCTTCGGGGTGCAGTTCCTCCTGAAATCCGTCCACTCGCACAACGGGCTGTTCTATTTCCACACGGAAACGAGGAACAGGTCGAACGTGGCTTTCCGGACGGATTTTATCCGGTTCAAGATCGTCGACAAGAAAGTGCCGAAGCGCACCGCCATTCAGGAACGGGTCATCGACCCGGTGCGCAGCTACAACGAGGTGCTGGTGACGGAGGGGAAAAGCGACGTGCGCACGGTGTATGCCGTCCCGCAGTTCACCATACCGGACGACAAGCTGCTGGTCATCGATCTGTTCGAGAAGGACGGCGGCAGGCACCAGACCATCCGGGTGGAGAACGCCGACCTCGTGGCGGCAAAACAGATTAACGAACTGAAAATCAAGTAAGCGATGAAAAGGTTACTGTTCATTATCCTGCTCTTCGGGGTGTGCCTGACTTTCAACCGGGCACACGCCCAACGGTGCCTGCCCGGAATGAGGGGCATACAGCTCACGGGCGGGCTGTCGGACAACATGCGCTGGAAAAACGGCGACGGCTTCGGCTACCACGCCGGGATAGCGGTGAGCACCTACACGAAGGACGCCCACCATTGGGTGGTCGGTGCGGAATACTTGGAGAAGCGGTACGGCTACCGGGACTGCCTCTATCCGGCGAGCCAGTTCACGGGCGAGGGCGGCTATTACCTGAACTTCCTGTCAGACCGGAAGAAGATGTTCTTCGCCGCACTGGGGCTGTCCGCCCTTGCCGGGTACGAGACGGTGAACTGGGGCGAGAGCCTGCTGCCGGACGGCTCCCGGCTCACGGATGAGGACAATTTCATCTACGGGGGTGCGCTGACGCTGGAGCTGTCCGCCTACGTGACGGACAAGATTGTCCTGCTGGTAAACGGTCGCCAACGGGTGCTGTTCGGCGGCGACTGCGGGAAATTCCACACGCAGGTCGGCGTGGGAATACGTTTTATGATTCGATAACTGCTATATAATATAATAATGTATATATGAGGACAATGATTTATAAAATACTCACGGGCTGCTACATCGTGGCCGCCCTCGTGCTGGTCGCAGCCTGTAATGACGGGCTGGACATTCAGACGAAATACCCGTTCACGGTGGAGACGATGCCCGTCCCGAAGGAGCTGAAAATAAACGAGACGGCGGAGATACGGTGCGAGCTGAAACGGGAAGGACGCTGGGAGGACACCCGGTACACGATCCGCTGGTTCCTCTTCGACGGGGAAGGCACGCTCAAACTGGAAGACGGTACGGTGCTGCTGCCCAATGACCGCTATCCGCTGGATAGGGAGGTATTCCGTCTGTATTATACTTCGGAATGCGAGGACCAGCAGACGATAGACATCTATTTCGAGGACAACAGCGAACCGGCACAGCTTTTCCAGCTGAGTTTCAGTTTCAACAACGAGAGGACGGATGAGACTGAAGAGAACACGGAAGGGACTGTAGTCAGTCCCGAAAGACCGTGGCTAAGGGATTCGCTTGTTATAAGACCGCCTGTGTTGAAATCAGAAAAAGGTTCCATATGCGAATGATTGTAACGGCTACATGCCTGATTCTGGGTTGCAGCAGCATGGTGGTACAACCACGGGGAGGCGGTTCGTCGCCTCCCGCCACCTTGCAGATTCCGGCTTCGCTGTTCGAGAAAGCCATTGCCTGCATCAAGGAACATGAGGGTTGGCATGGAAATCATCTGCCATACGTAGGATTTGGGCACAAATTATTGCCAGGTGAAACATTCACTCCGGATATGACCAAGGCGCAGGCGGATTCCCTGCTGAGGGCGGATTTGCTGAAACTTTGCTGTATGTGCAGCCGCTTCGGGAAAGACGCGCTCTTGGTCGCAACCCTTTCATATAATGTGGGTTATTACCGTCTGGTAG
>OLAE01000485.1_pt1 | contig 9942 bp, 8 predicted proteins | sample 1608951 | NCBI WGS metagenome assembly OLAE01 (sample SAMN02674970, study PRJEB24791) | human gut metagenome, SKBSTL043 | isolation source: stool | host: Homo sapiens | place: USA | reverse complement strand
ATTGAGCCAACCAGGTAAAAATGGAGCAATTATGATACTAATAATAGTTGTTATCAATCCTATAATAAAAGAAATAAATAAGGCTTGTTGACCCGCAATCTGTACTTTTTTATAATCTTTAGCGCCATCTGATTGAGCACATACGGCTAAGACACCCACTCCAAAGGCAACCGAAATACTTCCTAACAACCAAGTAACAGTAGATGTTAAACCAACTGCTGCAGAAGCTGTTGCTCCCATAGAACCAACCATCGCTGTATCTACATAAGTCACTACCGTATTCATTGCTTCTTGAATAATAGCAGGCCATGCAAGATGACATATATTTTTTATCTCATTTCCATATTTCATCCTATAACCTCCAATAATTCTATTATACAAACAAAAAAAGGAATAAACAATGTTATTCCTATAATTCTTGATACATTCTTGTACGTTTCACATCTAAATATTTCCAATATTTTCTTTCCCTACCACCTACAGCTATTACTAAATCATCACTGTATCCAAAAACTCTGGCAATTGTTCCTTTTTTCACTTTAGAAATTACTTTTTCCCAACGTCCTTCACTGATAAAACTCTTGGAACTTCGACCGTTGGCAGCATGGTTGTCTATCCGTATATCTTCGGAGAAGAATCCGGGAAGCACCATTCCCCAACCACGTTCGGGGTTTCCTCCATCCATTTTCTTGTTAGCCATCGTCGAATCGCCTATCATAAAGATAGTGATGACCGGTTTATCTGCACGAAATGCAGAAAAAAGAATAAGAGCCGTTGCAAGTAGCCCTACCATTTTAACCCTAAGTGTTTTCATATTCTTCATCCCCTCTTACGAGTTTTATTTTTTGTTTTTATCTGCCACCTGCAACGTTTTGCTTGTATCTTACTTGCAATCAACCGATTGCAGCGTTGCAGATACTGTTGCAGATACCGTTGCAGATGTTTATCTGCAACACCTTATATAATCCTGTTTTGCACGCAGACAAATTCAGTTTCCACGTATAGGAACTACAGTTTCCCCGGTAAGAAACGCTAGTTTCCACGTAGAGATACGACAGTTCCCACATAGGGAAACTGCAGTTTCCTGCCTTGGAACGGGAATTTCAAGCCAGGAAAGCAAATGCCCAAGCCCGGAAACAAAAATTTCAAGCTGCATAAACAGTCGGAAAACCTACGTATTTTTATTTATAAGGATACCAATTACTGCTTTCCTTAAAGATATTTTGCGGAGTATACTTCATTGCCTCCTTATTTGTCAACTGTTTAGCCCATGCCACACGCCCGGAAGTATCTGCGCCCGCACCCGTATTTCCGAATTCGGCATAACGGGCTGTCTTTTCGTTCTCCGGATTCTTCCAATTATGCCATCCTTCGGGACGGATATGATTACCAAACTCACAATTGATAAAGACCGTTGCCGCATAAGGACGCCACGGACGACCCAAATATACTTTTTTCACTCCCGGAGCGGCTGTCAGCTTACAGTTTTTAAATACATAACCGAATTCTTCACTTTGAGGAGTGGAAGCGGCAGTGATATACGAATCACGTTTACTATGCAGTTCGCAATATTCGAATAGAGCGGTGGAAGGACCAAAAATAAAATCGGTAGTTCCCTCGATATAGCAATTTGTGAATAAGAGACGCGCTCCTTCGGTTCCTGTATAAATAGTATCCTGATTTCCCAAGAAACGACAGTTGACAAACATCAGTCTGTCACCTTCGGTGTGAAGAGCTACCGCTTGCCCCAGTGGAGCCGCATTATTTTCAATCGTCAGGTCTTTGAAAGTGATGTCATTCCCTTCCACTTTGACCGTATAGGTGCGGAAGGTACCCATCTTATTGATATTAGCATGGTCATCGTAAGTGATAATCGTTTTTTCTGCGCTTTCGCCCACTAATTGCACATTCTTCACCCAGGAAGGAATGACCAGCTTTTCTTTGTATATACCGTTCTTGATATAGATCGTCACCGTATAATCCATAAAAGCGCGGACAGCTTCCACGGCTTCCTGAATGTTACGATACTCCCCTGTCCCGTCGCGTGCCACGACTAATGTGTCTTTGCGTTGCTGTTGTTGTGCATAAACAGATGTTGCTCCCACACCCAGTAGAAGCAAACACATCATTCCTTTAAAAATAGTCCTTTTCATTGTCGGAAATTACTTTTGTAAACGTTCGTATTCCAAGCTAGCCATAATAAAAGGTCCTACGGCTTTCGGATCGTTATTGCGGATAGTTTCATTAATATAATAGTCATAATCACCGGAACGATAGACCTTTCCTCCTAGCCCTGCCACTGCACAAGCCTTGGTGATGGTTACCAATCCATTGCTGTCCACCTCGATAAAATTATCCAGGAATCCTTTGTAGCCTTTCAAAGCCACATCCAGATAAGACTTGTCAATATATCCCAGACGAACAGCCTTAAAGAGCGAATAAATAAACATAGCAGAACAGGAAGATTCTACGTAATTCCCCTTGTCACCACTTCTGTCCATCACCTGATACCATCCTCCAGTCTTCGGATCTTGAAGTTTCTTCACCTGCACAGCTACATTATTCAAGATATCAAGCAGAGAATCTCTTCCGGCTTCATGCTGCGGAATAAATTCAAGCACATCTACCAGAGCCATCGCATACCATCCCATCGCACGCCCCCACGTATGTTTCGACTGTCCGGTCACCGGGTCCGCCCAACGTTCAGTGCGGCTTACATCGCACGCATGACGATAAAGACCATTTTTAGGATCATACGTATGACGGGCACAAGTGACAAACTGGTTGATTACATCTGCATAGTCCTGCGGAAGATTATTACGGAATGCATATTCCGCGTAGAAAGGAGCTCCCATGTAAATTCCGTCCAACCACATTTGGTGGGGATAAATCTTTTTATGCCAAAAACCACCGTCCTCATTACGCGGTTGTCCTTCAAACTGGCTATAAAGCAAGTCGAGCGCTTTCTTATATTTAGGATTCTTGGTCTGCTCATAGATACGGAAAAGGATTTTTCCGGAGTTGATACGGTCAAGACTGTAATCGGTTAATTTATAAGCGGTAATGCTTCCGTCTTCGTGCACCATTGTATCCCCATACGCGATGGCGTAATCGCGAATTTTCTTGTCGCCATAAGCGTCGTACACATCGAGCATGGCTCCCAGTTCAAGTCCGTGGCAATAATCCCACTTCAGTTTCGGCTGAAAGTCGAGCTGCCAGGATTCGGGGTAACGGATCATTTCCGATTCAGTCAGCCGCACAGACCAGGGAAGCTTGCTGTCTACCTGTTGTGCCGATACGGAAGCGGTCATTGTAACCAATAAAGCCACTATAAAAAAATTATAAAAAGGAGTTCGTCTCATGGTTTGTTATTTTAAGGATTCAACATAGTCTTTTTTCACGCTACGAAAGTAGTGTTTTTCCTCCAAACCCAGTGGGATTTTTTAGTCAAGTAGGTGCATTTTTTGTTTTTCGTGCACGGAAACGACTAATTTTGTGCACGCAAACGTCAAAAATGTCCATTTTTGATGCAATATCTCATAAATTAAGAGTTTCGTTTTGGAAGAAAGCAAAAAAGGTCTTACTTTTGGCACGGTTTACAACTAATACCCTCTGGGGAAACACAGGTAATTTATCATTAAAACAGAGAAAAAATAGAACAGAATGGAAGAAGTATTTAAGTACATTATCGGTCTTGGAGCGGCAGTAATGATGCCAATCATTTTCACGATTTTAGGAGTATGTATCGGTATTAAACTTCCCAAAGCGCTGAAGAGCGGTTTGTTGGTTGGTGTCGGTTTCGTTGGTTTATCAGTAGTGACAGCATTGCTCACCAGCAGTCTGGGTCCGGCATTAAGTAAAATGGTTGAAATCTACGGATTGGAATTGGGAATTTTCGACATGGGTTGGCCTTCTGCTGCGGCGGTAGCTTACAACACTTCAGTCGGTGCTTTCATTATCCCTGTTTGCTTGGGAGTTAACTTATTAATGTTGCTTACCAAAACAACCCGTACCGTCAATATCGACCTTTGGAACTATTGGCACTTCGCATTTATCGGTGCTATCGTCTACTTCGCTTCCGACAATATCTATTGGGGATTCTTCGCTGCCATCATCTGTTACATCATTACACTGGTAATGGCTGATATGACTGCTCCTGCTTTCCAGAAGTTCTATGATAAAATGGACGGTATCTCTATTCCTCAACCGTTCTGCCAAAGTTTCGTTCCGTTTGCTATTGTAATCAATAAACTATTGGATAAAATTCCGGGATTCGACAAGCTGAATATCGATTCTGAAGGTATGAAAAAGAAATTCGGATTGATGGGTGAACCGCTGTTCTTGGGTATCGTAATCGGTTGCGGTATCGGCGCATTGGGTTGTGCCAGCTGGAAAGAAGTATTGGATAATATTCCGGGCATTTTAGGACTGGGTATCAAGATGGGTGCGGTGATGGAATTGATTCCACGTATCACCAGCCTCTTTATCGAAGGGTTGAAACCGATCTCTGACGCTACCCGCGAACTGATCGCTAAGAAATATAAGAATAACACCGGATTGAGCATCGGTATGAGCCCTGCACTGGTTATCGGTCACCCGACTACCCTGGTGGTATCTCTGCTGTTGATCCCTGTCACTATCTTCCTGGCTGTTATCCTTCCGGGCAACCGTTTCTTACCGCTGGCTTCTCTGGCAGGTATGTTCTACCTGTTCCCGATGATTCTGCCTATTACAAAAGGTAACGTAGTGAAATCATTTATTATCGGCCTGGTGGCATTGATTGTAGGTCTGTATTTCGTAACAGGACTGGCAGGCTTCTTTACACTGGCTGCTAAAGATGTATACGAAGCAACAGGTGACCCGACAGTAAATATCCCCGCCGGTTTTGAAGGCGGCGCGCTTGACTTTGCTTCCAGTCTCTTCTGCTGGGGTATCTTCCACCTGACTTACAGTCTGAAGATTATCGGTCCTGCCATACTTGTAGTACTTGCATTGGGCATGGCAATCTACAACCGTATCCGTATGACAAGAAATGATGCAAAAGATGCAGTAAACAATTAAGTAATCATATAATCCAAAATAAAGATTCGAAACATGAAAAAATTAGTAATTGCAATGATGTTGGGTATCGCAGCAATGTCTGCCTCCGCCCAGGTGAATTACAAGATGCAAGTGGCTTGCAGCCCGCAAGACGTGAAAACGTATGATACTAACCGCTTGCGCAGTAGCTTCCTGATGGAAAAAGTAATGGTTCCGAACGAAATCAACGTTACTTATTCTATGTACGACCGTCTGATCTTCGGTGGCGCAGTACCTGCAACAAAAGAATTGGTACTTGAAACAATCGACCCGCTGAAATCTAAATTCTTCCTCGAACGCCGCGAACTGGGTGTCATCAACATTGGTGGCGAAGGTATCGTAACCGTAGACGGTAAAGAATATACGCTGAAATTTAAAGATGCCCTGTACGTAGGTAGAGGCAAGCAGAAAGTGACTTTCAAGAGCAAAGATTCCAGCAATCCTGCCAAATTCTACATCAACTCGGCTACTGCCCACAAGGAATACAAGACTCAATTGATTACTATCGACGGACGTAAAGGTTCTCTGAAAGCAAACTCATTTGCTGCCGGAAAGCTGGAAGAAAGCAACGACCGCGTTATCAACCAGTTGATTGTTAACAACGTACTTGAAGAAGGTCCTTGCCAATTGCAGATGGGACTGACAGAGTTGAAACCGGGTAGCGTATGGAACACCATGCCGGCACACACTCACTCTCGTCGTGTAGAAGCATACTTCTACTTCAATGTACCGGAAGGAAATGCAATCTGCCACTTCATGGGCGAACCTCAGGAAGAACGCATCGTATGGATGCAGAACGAACAAGCTATCATGTCACCGGAATGGTCTATCCACGCTGCTGCCGGAACAAGCAACTATATGTTTATCTGGGGTATGGCAGGTGAAAACCTCGACTACGGAGACATGGACAAGATCAAATATACAGAAATGCGCTAACCGTTGCGTATTCCTGTTCATGCATATAATCAATGATCCGAAAAACTTCATTCTTTTCTCTTGCGGGAGAAAGGGATGAAGTTTTCCGGATTTTACATATTCTTCCCCCAGAGAACAAATACTCGTTACCTTATTATATATAGGATGTAACAAAATCCAACTATAATGCAACGAATAATACATGATTTTGACCAATTTTTACAAATAAAATTCAGTCGAAATACCGACCTTTGTCAACGAAACAAAATCTATTTAAATCCATTATCATGAATGCATTTCAAAAAACAGGCGAAAAGATGACAAACTACAGATGGACCATCTGTGCTATGCTATTTTTTGCTACTACAGTTAACTATCTCGACCGTCAGGTTCTCTCATTGACGTGGGATGAATTTATCAAACCGGAATTCCACTGGGATGAATCTCACTACGGTACTATTACTTCTGTTTTCTCCATTGTATACGCTATATGTATGCTGTTTGCCGGTCGTTTTGTCGACTGGATGGGAACTAAAAAAGGATTTTTATGGGCTATCGGTGTATGGTCGGCAGGTGCTTGTCTTCATGCCGTTTGTGGTATTGTTACAGAAGCACAAGTTGGGCTTCATAGCGCAGCAGAACTGGCCGGTGCCACAGGAGACGTGGTAGTGACTATTGCTACGGTCAGTATGTACTGCTTCCTCGCTGCCCGCTGTATCCTCGCTTTAGGAGAAGCCGGTAACTTCCCTGCCGCTATTAAAGTAACCGCAGAGTACTTCCCTAAAAAAGACCGTGCTTATGCTACTTCTATCTTTAATGCCGGTGCATCTATCGGAGCATTGATCGCTCCTCTTACCATTCCTATTCTGGCAAAAATGTTCGGTTGGGAAATGGCATTTATCGTAATTGGTGGACTTGGCTTTATCTGGATGGGATTCTGGGTGTTTATGTATGATGCCCCGTCGAAAAGCAAACATGTCAATCAGGCAGAGCTTGACTACATCGAGCAAGATAATCGCGAAGCAGGCAGTGCTCCAATGACAGACGAAAAAGATGAAAAGAGAATGAAGTTCTGGCAATGTTTCAGCTACAAACAAACATGGGCCTTTGTCTTCGGCAAGTTCATGACTGACGGCGTATGGTGGTTCTTCCTTTTCTGGACTCCGTCTTATCTGAATACACAATTCGGTATTAAAACCTCCGACCCACTAGGTATGGCGTTGATCTTTACGCTTTATGCAGTGACTATGTTATCTATCTATGGTGGTAAACTACCTACTATCTTCATCAACAGAACAGGTATGAATCCGTATGCAGCCCGTATGAAAGCGATGCTAATCTTCGCCTTCTTCCCGCTGGTTGTACTGTTAGCACAACCGTTAGGTACTGTTTCTCCATGGTTCCCGGTTATCTTAATCGGTATTGGTGGAGCTGCTCATCAATCTTGGTCGGCCAATATATTCTCTACCGTAGGCGATATGTTCCCAAGAACAGCTATTGCAAGTATCACCGGTATAGGTGGTATGGCAGGAGGCGTAGGCTCTATGATTCTTCAGAAAGTGGCAGGTAACTTGTTCGTATATGCTTCCGGAACAACGATGATTGACGGCAAAGAGGTGGAAATGACAAAAGAATTACTCGAACAAGGGGCACAATTTGTTCACCCTGCCATGACATTCATGGGCTTCGAAGGTAAACCGGCCGGATATTTCATCATCTTCTGCGTGTGTGCAGTAGCTTATCTGTTGGGGTGGGTTATCATGAAGGCATTAGTTCCGAAATACAAACCTATCGTATTGGATTAATCCCAATATAATAATATAGAATAAAAACAGGAGGACGACTCATACGAGTTTGTCCTCCTGTTTTTATTAACCAATTATTTATTCAAAAAAGCTCAAAAACAAAAAAGCCTCTTCTGGATAGTCAGAAGAGGCTTTTTTTTTATTTTAAAATAATTTCTTTCCCTCGAATTTGATAACTGATTCCACACGATCCAAAGACTTTTTCCAGTGTGGCGTTCAGGTCTTTTGTTAAGACCGTCCCGTTGTAGGTCAGCCCCTCGCATTTCTCATGTCCGACGACTGTTACTTCAAATATATGCTCAATATCTGCCACTACATTTATTAGCGGATCGTCTTCATACCCCAACACCTCGGGGAACTCCGATTCTTCTGCCTTTTTCTCTACCGGCACAATCTTGTTCTCATCGCAATGAACGCTTTCCCCGGCAAGCAATGTACGCTTACCTACAGCAGTCTCGACTTGCACACTTCCTTCCTCACAGTTGACGGTCATCTTCTTTCCTTGCTGATCGATGAGGAATTTCGTTCCCAGTACGGTTACGTCGCCGGCTTCTGTACGGACCGTGAATGTCTTGCCTTTGGTTACGTTAAAAGAGGCTTTACCCAATAGTTGCAATTTGCGCTCCCAAAGCCATGTGATATGATTGTAAGTCAGGCGGGAATTTTCCATCACCTGCACAGTACTGCCATCCGGCAATTCATAGTTCATAGCAGTGTTATCAGTCACCACCTTTTCTTCTGCCAGGAAGTAACCGCCTATCCCCAAAAGAAGGACAACTGCCGCTGCCACTCCCCATGAGAAAGAGAAACTTCTCCCCGCACCTTGCTTTCTTCTCCGGCTTAAGGCGATCTTATGGCTCTCCTCACGTTGCAACTTCAGCTTATCACCTATTTCTTTTTTACGAGAAAAGATTTCGCCAACCAGAGGAAGTTTTCCTTCTTCTAAGTATTTATCTAAAGATTCTGTCCACTTTTCCATATCTCACACCTCAATTAAAAATCCACAAATTAGCTGCTACCAACAACAAGAAAGATTTGCTCATACGCTCCCGCAAACTGGAGATAGCCATATGAGTAGTATTGTAAACCGTACGTGAAGTGAGTCCCATCACCTGGGCTATTTCTTCCGGACTCATCTTCTTATAGTACTTAAGATACAATACCTCCCGCTGTTGCTTTGTCAAATTGTTCAGCTCTTTCTGTAAAACTTCCAGCTGTTCTTTTTCTAACTCTGAACGGATAATAGCAGTTTCAATATCGATCTCCAAATCAAACTGATATTCGCTTGTGCCTACTTCATCCAGTGATTTTAATGAGCCACTATTCTCTTTTTTCAGTTCGTTCACTATCATGTGTCTCAACGAAACACATAAGTAAGCGGGTATGGATTGAGGGGCCGTGCAAGTTTCTCTTTTCTCAAAGATGTAAACAAACAACGACTGTACCGCCTCGGTTACCAAAGTCTCATCACCGGCTATCTTCATGCCATATCCATACAGTAAATCTGCATATTGCTCATAAAGCTGCCGGAATGCCTCTTCATCCCCTTGCTGAATTTTATCCCAGGATAGTGTCTTCATTTATATTCACTCATTTATATGAGATATGTTTTTCCTTTTTTTACCTGATTTTTTAGTTAAAATCAACGGAATATGTTTTAAAACTCACTTGTAAAGTGGAATTTGATGTGTTTAAAGTCCATCTGCGCCATCTGAAGTACATAACCGGAGTCTGCCAGGAACACATCGCGCCCTTCTCTATCCTTCGCCATATACTGGTATTTACGTTTCTTGAAAGCTTCCAGTTCTGCGGGATCATCGCTTTCTACCCAACAAGCCTTATAAAGGCTTACTGGTTCCCAACGACAGGACGCATTGTATTCATTCAACAAACGATACTGAATGACCTCAAATTGCAACTGCCCCACCGTACCGATAATCTTACGACCATTGAACTGATTGACAAACAGCTGTGCCACACCTTCATCCATCAACTGGTCAATGCCTTTTGCCAACTGTTTCTGTTTCATCGGGTCGGCATTCTCAATATACTTGAACATCTCCGGTGAGAAACTCGGCAATCCACGGAAATGGAGCATTTCACCTTCTGTCAGCGTATCGCCAATCTTAAAAGTACCATTATC
>OLAE01000469.1_pt1 | contig 10137 bp, 10 predicted proteins | sample 1608951 | NCBI WGS metagenome assembly OLAE01 (sample SAMN02674970, study PRJEB24791) | human gut metagenome, SKBSTL043 | isolation source: stool | host: Homo sapiens | place: USA | reverse complement strand
CTGGTTGAAGGAGCTGCTGGCACTGGCAAATCAATTCTATTGAGCACGTTGTTCTATGAATTATCGACGCAATTCAACAATGACGACGACTCTCCTACTGATTCGTTACATCAAAAGGTTTTTTTGCTCGTAAACAATGAAGACCAAATGCACGTTTACGACGACATGGCACTTAAACATGGATTGCAGAAAAAATATGGTCAATGCGTCTCCCGCCCTGCTCGATTCATTAATGAGCGTTCAGCAAAAGCTCAAACCGGCTGGGATTACACGACGTTCGACGAAGATGCTCGTGCCGACGTCGTATTAATCGATGAAGCACACTTGTTATTCACACAGAAAGTACAGAGCGGCATCGAAAATCAATTACATGAGATATTGCGTCGATCCAAAGTAGTAATCGCCGTCTTCGATTCCGAACAAATCATGCAACGTAAGCAGTGGTGGAATCCAGAAACGTTACGACTACTGGCTTCCATGGGCAGAAAGTCCCACGATGTCACGGTCTCAGACGCGCTGCAGCAGTTGGAACCGCTAACACTACGCAGCTCCTATTCAAATAGACATATCGATGCCGGGGCTTCACATGAGATTGAAGATCGATACGAAGTGGAAAAAATCATATTGCATCAGCAATTTCGCATTGACGCAGGACAAGACACGTTATCTTGGCTTGACAACATTGCGGAGAATCAGCCGTATACATTGACAGATGCCAACGGGGCATCCCGTTCAATCCCACACGACAAACGAACACGTTTCGACGTCTATTTTGAAGACGACGATACGATTACCACCAGCGAACATACGCCTTATGAAATCAAGGTTTGTCGATCCCCCGAAGTGCTATTCGACGCAATACGCAACAAGGGTGAGTCGTTGCTGCGCACGCAGGAACAACATAATTTTGGAGCATCCTCGAATCGCGGAAAACGAACCGGCAAATATAAGTCCGCCGCGGCAGTCAAGCCAAGGGATCTCTGCCGCGTCCTCGCAACGTTTGACTGGCATTTTGATGTCAAAAATAAAACAGGAAACGTTGTACTCGTCAAGGATCGTTCTCATCATGTGTCCAGCAAAGAATCCGTGGAAACATGGAGCATACCAGTTTGGAACAATGGAGAATATGCAACGGAAGACGGGCAGGACATCTTTTCTAAGCCTTGGAATCGTTCCAAAGACAACACTGATTGTGTCATGACTAAATCCACTGGTAAGGAAGCATGGTCCAGTTCCAATCAAACTCGCAACGAAATTGGTTCATATTTCACTATTCAAGGATTCGATTTGAACTATGCGGGTGTCCTCATTGGCCCATCGGTATCTTATGATCGCCATACTGGACGTCTTGTATTCCTTCCTGAAAACAGTTGTGATCCTGGCGTTACGAGCGACCGTGGAGACATTGATGATGAAGCGCAAGAAGAGTTCAAACGCGAATGCATTCGCAAGCAACTGAACGTGTTGCTTAAGCGTGGCGTTCACGGATTATATCTGTTTGCAGTAGATCCTGAATTGCAGAAAGCATTATGGGAAGCTGCGGATGACGAACAGAGGCTGGCTAAGTAGGGCTCAAATTCCTGTTATGTACATTTCCCGCTCAATTACTCTTCTTCACAAACACCATAAGAACATTTTTTCATTCACTGTTCATAGTCATGTTGTGGTTCACTGTGAGTTTTAGAATGTTAAGCATGATCAGTGACAGCACTATTTGGGCAATTCGAGATTTTGTGTCGGCGCGAGGTTGGGCCCAGTATCACACGCCTGAAAACCTAGCGAAGTCTATCAGCATCGAAGCAGCGGAATTACTGGAATGCTATCAATGGGCACCGCAATCTCCTTATATCGCAGAAGAACATGTTAAGGAGGAACTAGCGGATGTGCTCACATATTGCATCATGATGGCCGATAAGCTTGGTGTGAACATGGATGACATCATCATGAGCAAACTCGCAAAAACCAAAAGCAAATATCCCGCTGAAGCCGTGCGCAATGACTTCGAAGAATACGAGAATCGACATCTATCCGCCCGTGAACATTGATGCAACAATGAATAGTTAAGTATCTGATGGCATGAATGTTATTGATTATTGCGGATGAAGCCCGTCGACATTACGGCCGAGAGCTCTGTTCCCGTTTGTGGGATGAAGATAACGTCCGAAGGAGGACATTATGGGGATTGTTCGATTCGTTGAAGAACATGTTTGCGCATCACGAACATCATCATGGAGCCAGTATCGGGCAGTCGCTCACTCTCGCCGATGCCAAAGTGAATAATAATCTGGTTTGGTAACGGGGTCTCTTGTAAGTGGTACCGGCTGTAGTGTCTTGTTGGTACCGGCATGCTGTTTCCCGTAGCGTCTTTCAATGAAGCGGTCCGATGGTGGGCCGCCTCTGTGAAAGGAGGCCGATGATGGCCGTGAATTGTGTGTTTTGTCAAGTTGGGGTCCCCGAACGAAACACCGACTTGACTAAAAACATCGAGTCTCCTGATATCTTGCACAATGGGCATCGGTATCGCCATGATCCTTTCCTTCCCGAGCACCGGCCGGCGGCAACCGGCCGAATCCAATTCGAATCGCAACTCGGGAATATACAGGCGGCGGCACCGATGCCTCTCACATCACCGGGAAACGATGACGGCACCGGGGAAAACCATCAGCCCACACTGCGGAAAAACACTGCCGAACCCGCCCAACAAACATTGAAGCAATACATCCATGCCTCCAACCCCATCCGACTGGCAACACCTCACACCACAGCCACCCATCACAAACAGCGAAAGGCCCAATTGTTGTCATGTCCGACACTCACCTTTCTCATTCAACTCACATCGGCAAATGTCATGCACCTATACGCATCTTCGCAAAAAGTTATCGACTTTTTCATGTATATCTGAGAACCACAAAATTCAAACCTCGAAGTAATGCAATAAAAAAACTGTAACATGTAGATATGTACAATTGAATATGCCGGCGTAAGATAACAGAACCACACTCATGTATAGAGTCAACATAATGAACGACACCATGTATAAGTTCAAGCATTATGAGGACAATCCATCTCTTCTCCACCAGCATCGACAAGTACGAACAGGACACACAGATCAGTCTGTTCGATACCGCCATCCCTGCGCAAGAGCTCAAGGAGATGTAAGCTTGTTTTGAACTCCAGAGGAAAGGCCTCAGTTGACGTATTCGCAGATCATAGTTTTGGGTAACGGGTTTGATTTGGCACAGCATATCCCGTCGTCTTATTCTGCTTTCTTCCGAGATAGGTACACGAAGTATCGGGAAAGCTTCAAGAAGGCGATTATGCCAAGAGTCACCTATCAAGTGAATGTCGAGGACCCCTGCGTGTGGGACTACCTTTTCATTGCTTGGCATGATACATCGAAAAAACTCGATGATTGGAAAGACGTGGAAAGCGCAATCAAAGAGTGGGTCATCGGGAAAGGCAGCATCAGCCTTAACGATGCTCTAAATTACTGGACCATCCTCTCAGTGAAGCCATCACGTCCTGATGCGGTGGTCAACGCATATCTAAAAATTCAGAAGTATGTTAATGAGCATTCGAGTAACATCGATTTTTCTGTACTTAATTACTTCAACACTTCAGCGGATTTGGATGACGAAGGTTCAGAAGATCCAGTGGAAATTCTCCGGGTGAAACTGCTTGACTTTTTCGCGAAAGAACTTCACGTTATTGAAGACGCCTTCACTCGATACCTGATACGAGTCCAGGGTAATCCCTCATATGATTCTAGCAGCAGAAACATCTATAAAGCAATGGCGGAAACCGGAACTGACATTCCACTTGATGAGCAATCGAACGTCATTCTATCCTTCAACTACACGACTCCGCTGCTTCAGAGCCCGCGAGAAGAGTCCATTTACTATCACCGCAACGTGCATGGTGACGTTGATCGCTTCTCAGATGAAAGCCACGGAGGCTATGATTATCACGTCATATTTGGCATTGATGGCCAGGCTCATATGGATGAGCCTGGCGTCTATCAATTTACAAAAACCGCCAGGGTGTTGAAATTACGGAGACAGTATTTGACAGGGGAAATGGCAGGTCGCTCAATATTCGACGCACAAAGCAATGGCAGCGACATAGCTGAAGTCAAGTTTTTCGGCCATTCCTTGGGAGAAGCTGATTACTCTTACTTCCAGTCGCTATTTGACCAAATAGACTTATACGGCGGAGAAACTAAACTGACCTTCTTCGGTACGTTGTCGTATCCTGCCAACTACGATGCAATCATTCGATTGATGACAGAATACGGAAAGACCATCGTACCCGAAGCGCACGGAAGGAATCTTCTCCATAAGCTGCTGCTCGAAGATCGATTGAAGATAGCTACATTTGACACGAAAATTGTAGCATAATCCCGTTCCGGAAGAGGGAAAAGCGATGGGGAAACGAATGTAAGCCATATGGACCTGTTCCACAATGAGTTTGCTGCCTTAGGATAAACCGCAGGTCTGAAGGTTCTCGAAGAGGTTTAAGTTACCTCCCATTTTGTCTAGAAGCCTCTCACCTCCATCAGAACAGCAAACATGGTCATGTACTGTTGCAACTTTACATTTGTTGAAGATTGGGACTAAATTCTAATATGAGGTAGCTGTTTGCAGTCAAGGAGGACGCTATGGTTTCAGATACTAAAGCAGTAAAGTCGGTCGGAGAATTTTGGACGTGCTGTAAGTTGGCGATGAATGGTTGGGCTCCAGCACTAACGAGAGACGGTCTGGAACGAACGGACATACTTGCGGAGAGAAGCCACGCTCCTTTTGATGTCACGCAAATTAGCGTGCAGGTCAAAACTTCCCGCAATGAAAGATGGGCGTTAAACCCTGCCAAGATCGGCTCTCAACGTAGCTTGTATGAATGGTTCGTCTTGGTCGGATGGAATGAAAACGAGCAGACCCTGTCCAGCTATATTGTTCCTCGGAATCATGTATCTGCTGGAGCATGGTTGGGACATATGAGATGGCTGACCGATCCCACTGCTAAGCGAAATCGAAATTGCGGGCCTGAACAAGCCCGTATGGATGTTTCGGTTTTCGGCGATTACAAAGACCGATGGGATTTACTGCTGAAGCCAACTAGCCAGACTCCGATATTGCTTCCTCATGAACTTCATGAATTTGCTCTAATTGCCGATGCTTCCAACAGCAAGTTGCCTGAATGGCACCCTTGGTCGGGAGACAGCTTACCTGAATGGTGATTAAAACGCATAGCCATCACGTTTTTCCGTGATGGCTTTTCTTAAGCTCGGATTCGGGTATGAGAAGCCCTCATGGTCGAAAGTCGCAAGGTCTGAATGTCGACAAAGACGGAATAGCCACATCTTCAGACACCATTTCATGCATCATCAGATGCCCAATTTCATGAGCAATATCGAAACGGACACGTTCTGCAGTCTTACTGGTATCTACCGCCACATACGGCACACCATCGAACATAAAACTGAAAGCATCCACGTCTCGTCCGACAGTCGGCAGACTAAATAGTCGAATGCCATGAGCTTCCGCAAGACTCGTCATCTCGGGCAACGGATTCTCACCATATCCCAAAATCAACGGAAGAAGCCACAGAACCATCAGTCCAGCTCCGGAATCCTCATCCCATCACATGCCACTGTTCTTCATCAGCTTCTCCGACTCCAAAGTAAGTGACCCATCCTCGGCCAGCAGAGGAGTATCTAGCACGGCCTTGATTGATGCTGCAGTGGACGCAGCTGCGGCAATAGTCTTCTTACTTTCCTGACGGAATTGCGAATAATCCGTTCCCTCGGTCTTTATGATATTTTCCATTTCAAGAATTGAAGGCAGGAATTTAGCATCAAGACGGGCAAGCAAAGCGTGGAACATATAGCTGCGTCTACGAATGGCAACGCACTGGTCCGCACCGGCCATCATCTGCTCACAATATTTGCTTGCCTCAGCAGACTGGGTCTTCGCTTCCTCAAGGTTTTTACCACCCTTAGCACCGATGATAACGCCCATGACCAGCAATGCAGGACCTGCGACTAAACCTCCAAGTACAGCGGCACCACCGGCCATGCCCAAGCCACCTGCGGCCAAGGACCCTCCCCCGAAGAACGCCAACGTGGCGTTGGAAGCAGCCACACCACTTAATGCACTGATCGCAGTTCCTGTGGAAGCCGTGGCGAGTGCCGACGCGGCACTATATGCACCAAACGCAGCCAATGCACCGCTGGCCGCCCCGGTCACACCGCCTTCCAGCAAAGACGAAGCTATGTTTCCCATGGTTTTGAGCTCAGCAAAAGCCGCTTTGTCTATGCGCAGTTTATTGAGCTCATCAAGCCCTTCGGACGCGGTGAAATCAACATTTTTCAGCTGTTGAAAAGCATCAAGGAAGCGCTGAACGCTCCCATCCAAAATAATGACTTTCTCTTTGCCCAAGGCATTCAGGGAATCTGAACATTGCCTACGAAGCTTTTCGAGGTTATTAGCTGCCCATCGAATGCGTGCTCCGGAATTGTCGTTAAGCTGATTCGCCGTGTGCTGATCAAGACTACCTTTGGCAGCCATACCCACGCCTGCGGTACCGGCAGCAGCGGCCATTCCGATGAATAGTGGAACAACAAAAAATGGCATAGTGAATTCCTTCCTGGGTTTCTCTTATTTGCGTCCAAAGAGGCCACCGAAGAAGCCTTGTACAGCATTGGCCGCATCGCCCGCACGTTTTGCAGCCTCATTGGCTGCGTCACCCGCACGTTTCGCAACCTCATTGGCTGCGTTGCCTACCGGTTTCAGCACTGCATCATTCACCGGCTTCAGCGCATCGCCAACTTGGTTGAGAACAGGAGCAACATTATTGTCAAACGTATGCTTCACCGCATCCGCGGCTCCCTGAGCACCCTGCTGAACCTGATCCACAACCGGAGCGACCACCGAGTCAACGGCATCCTTGGTCTGATCAAACACGTCCTTCTCTGGAACCATGACTTCCGGGGCTGGCGCTGCCGTCTCGTCTTCAATCAGCAACACGGCAGCGTTTTGGAGAACATTCACGCGCTCTTCCAGCTGATCCACCATGGGGCGAACTTCACTATATGGCAGTTCGGAATTGCTGATCCAGTCGAGCTCGCCTCGCACGTCATACGCCGCGCGCATAAGATGTTCCATTTCGGGGTATATGGAACGATCGGCAATCATCGTCCGGGCAATATGTCTGATGAGTCTGCTTTCTACTGCATCATATTCCCCATCGGCGAAGGCAACTGACAACATATTCCACAGAAGCAGCCTTGGTGCAATTCCTGCAGCTCTTTTATCCGTTCGATGCGACAAGACTGCATCAACACCCTCAACAATTACGTCGTAGCGATCATCGGAATCGTGGCACTGGTTTATACGCTCATCGCACGAATCGATAATCTCTTTGCGATAATCATGGAAGTGCTTTGCATCCAAATTGTCACCTATATGATCGAATAGTGCGCGTTCGTCGTCACGGACTGATCCATCGACAGCAATCAGATAATAAAATGCTTGTAATGCATCACGTGTTTTGATGTACTTCATTAACTGGCTCCTCCTTATAAAACGAAATTGTCGTCTGACGCCATCAAATCATCAAACTCCTGCTGAGTCCGAAACCTTGGCAAGTATCCCAAGGATTCTTGAATTTCGGCGTTTCCGGTCAAATATCCATCAATATCATTGGAAATCAACGCTTGATCCATTGCATCGAATGCTCTATTAAACAATTCATCATGAGTCGCCAGATAATTCTCGACATCCCTAGACATATCACGCCTATATTGGCGGATGAGCTCCACCGCTTCCGCACATTCGCGTTCCACACGAATACGCTCCTCTTTCGCCAGCTCATAGTCATGCAGAGCAGTGGATAATTCCTCATATACGGCAACAGCTGCAGCATATCCCAAGGTGCTTCCAGCCATACCAACCATCGCAGCCATAAAAGCACCATCTGCAGGTACTGCGGCCATCGCCACGGCAACGCCCATCACTCCTCCGAGCTGCCCCATTCCCTGCTGGCCGAGGCGCTCTATACAAACAGCTCCAGTAATCTCGCCGCGGCAATACAGTGCAACCACCTTGGAAACATCCGTTACAGTGGAGACCATCGTAGCTGCAACGTTCGTTCTCGATAGACTACGCAGATACTCGCTCGACGCGTTTTGCATGGCACCCTTAATGGCAGCGCCGGAAAAAGCGGTGACATAGCCGAACGCCGCAGCCAAGCCTGCATCGACGCCGACGTTTCTCGCTGCCTCCGCTGGCTCAATAGAGCCATTAATGCAGGCAACCATATTTCGAATCAGAGAAACACCACCACCAATCAGCGCACCATTCCTTGCCTGCTGCAGACCGGCTTTATTGGCAACTCTGGCTACATCTTTCGCCACCATGCGTCTGGGATGTTCTCGCGCATACAACGCTTCTCGCTTGGTGAGTCCACTTTTCCGCAGGCTTTTCTTAATCTGTTTCAGATCATCGATTTGCTGCTGAATAGCCTCAGAATTCTTGCCGGCAAGCCGACCTCCATCCAGCTCGCCCTGAAGTTTTCGTATCTGTTCGTTGATGCCGTCAGGCCCATCACCCATCAGTACATCGTAATAATCATCCGGAATAACCATGCTGACGTCTGCATCACGATATTTTGCATATTTCTTGCTTTTCAACTTATCAAGAAGCTTTTTCGGGCTACTGCCGACGAACTTCATTTGAGCCTCAGAGCCGATGATTGGTTTGCCCAAGTCATCCACTTCGACAATGTCCACGATGGGGTCGTTCGACACTTGCCGTCCATCTGGATGCTTCACGTCATCATATCGTTTGAATCGCGTATCGTTGCCAGCAATGATGTTATCGGCGTTCTTCCTGGCTACCGCCTCAACCTCGGCACTAAAACCCGCTTGCTGAGCTAGATTCTGCTTTTTGAATTCATTGCTAGTCTCCATCTTAGCAATGGACTTCAAGGTCTTAGGAGGTCTGGAATTCTCATCAGCAGGTTTCTCTCTATCACCCGCATAGGCCGCTAAATGTTCCTTGATGGCAGAACCAAAGCGTTGCACGGTTTCCGCCGCAACACCTTCCAGCGCCTTTCCCATAATGCGACGGTTTTCGTCTTCCTTGCGTTCCTCGTTATTTCGACCGATATGAGTTTCATCATCCGCCATAGGATGCCCCCTCGCATATGCCACATCTACGCCAACCACATATATCAGAAAAAAATGTTCTAATACTGTAATCAGTTCTTCAGCCGTGACCTGTTAATAATCCTACATTATAGCGGCAGAAAAACTCACCATATCGTCATCCTCGATTAACGATTAGATAGACATACTTTTGCGAACAACACAGGCACCACCGTATGGAATGTGTCCAACAACCGTTGGCAAAGCCAAATCCCTCACACTATTCGAACCCGAATGCGTCTCAATCTCTGTCCCCCACTAGCGGCGCATCCCCGTCCAAAGCAGTCTGGGCGTCGAGCAAGTGGGATTCGATGATGCGCATCCAGAAGAAGGGAGTTCTCGGCAATGTTCAGCGGAACGAGACATGGGAGCGTCCAGTGCTTGGGCGTGATCGTGGAGAACAGTAGGCAGGGAGTCCTCACTGTTGATCGTGGCGTACTGGCCATCTTCATCGCATACGGAAACAGTAGGTTGCTACTCACCGCGAGCGCCTTAATGCCACGCCGACTCCGTCCGTCCAAGCACATCCTCAATAAGCTCACGCCCGCGCAATACCGCCAGCCACTGAGCTGGAATGGCATCGAATCCATATTTGATGCCGGCAGGTGTCACGTTGGTGGCGGTCTCCAAGTTCCATCCCGTCGAGGCATTGCAGGAAGCCTACAATGCGGGACAACGTGTATTTGGTGAAAGCAGAGCCCAAGAATTGACAGCTAAACAAAAAGTATTGCCCAGTGACATCGAATGGCATTTTATCGGCCCATTGCAAAGCAACAAGGTAAAAGACATTGCCCCGTTCATCCACACGATACACAGTATCGACTCGTTAAAACTTTTGCAGGAAGTCAACAAGCAAGCGGCTAAACATGATCGTATCATCCGTGTCCTGTTGGAGATACATATCGCGCAAGAAGAAGCCAAGCACGGCTTCA
>OLAE01000464.1_pt1 | contig 10229 bp, 7 predicted proteins | sample 1608951 | NCBI WGS metagenome assembly OLAE01 (sample SAMN02674970, study PRJEB24791) | human gut metagenome, SKBSTL043 | isolation source: stool | host: Homo sapiens | place: USA | reverse complement strand
CTGCCCTGCACCCGCGAAGGGTCTTCGACCCTCTCGACACCCTTTTCGCGATTGAGTTGGTGACACTGGCATAGTGTGCCCGCGTGTTTATCCGCGCAAAAAAATTGCTTCAAGGATGCGTCAACACGCATTTTTGATACAGACAGTCTACGAAAAGCAAGGCTGTCACAGAATATTAAGGGAGGTTTTTTCATGAAGAAGCTGACTGCTCTCCTGCTCGCCATCGCAATGATGGTGACCTGCACCCTGTGCGCTGTCGCCGAAGACGGCAAGACGTACATGGCTGTCTGCATCGCGTCCGAGCCTGATACGCTTGACCCGGCGCTGAACTCCGCTGTGGACGGCGCGACGATGGTCGCTCACCTGTTCGCAGGCCTGTCCACTTGGGCGCAGACCGACGACGGCAAGCTGGAAATCCTGCCGGACTGCGCGGTGGAACTGCCGGATCCGGTGGTCAATGACGACGGCACGGTGACGTACACCTACACGCTCGTTGACGGCCTGAAGTGGTCCGACGGCAAGGATCTGACCGCGAAGGACTTCGAGTTCGCGTGGAAGCGCGCTGCTTCCTCCGAGCTGGGCGCGGACTATGGCTACATGTTTGAAGTCATCAAGGGCTACACTACGGACGGCTCCGACCCCAAGGCGGAAAACCTCGCTGTGACCGCCGTGGACAACAAGACCCTGACCGTTACCCTGAACAACCCCGTTGCCTACTGGAACGAGCTGCTCGCCTTCCCGGCGTACATGCCCGTCCGTGAGGACGTCGTCGCCAACGAAGCGTGGGCGACCGATCCTTCCACCTACATCGGCAATGGCCCGTACACCATGACCGCGTGGGAACACAACAGCAAGATCACCCTGACCAAGAACCCCTACTATCATGCGGTGGACAAGGTCACGATGGACGAGCTGGACTTCTACCTCTCCGACGACGCGAACAACATGCTGGCGAACTTCCAGAAGGGCGACTGGCAGCTGATCGACGACGTTCCCACCTCTGAAATCGCTTCCCTGAAGGAACAGTATCCGACGGAATTCGTTATTGCCGGCCAGATTGGTACCTACTATGTCTGCTGGAACATCAACGAAGAAATCCTGCCCGCTGACGTGCTCGCGAACATGACCCCCGAAGAAGCGGAAGCGGCGCGCAGAAGTCCGTCGGGCGATTGGCCTGCTGTTCGACCGCAACTACATCGTTGAAGAAATCGGTCAGGCGGGTCAGGTGCCTGCGTCCAGCTTCGTTCCTATGGGCATGACCGATGCGGACGGCTCTGAGTTCTACAAGAACGCGGGCCATGTGGAAGGCATCACCGGCTACTACGACGTGACCGACGACGAAGACGTCTACATGGCGAACTTCGACAAGGCGGTTGAGACCCTGAAGAAGTACTACACCTACGACGAGGAGAACGGCGTCTTCACCAACTTCCCGTCCCTGACCTACCTCTACAACACCTCCGAAGCCCACAAGGCGATTGGCGAATACCTCCAGAGCGCGGTTTCTGCGGTCGGCATCACCATGAACCTGACCAATCAGGAATGGAACACCTTCCTGAACACCCGTAAGTCCGGCGACTACTCCATTGCCCGCAATGGCTGGATTGCCGACTACAACGACCCGATCTGCTTCCTCGACATGTGGGTGACCGGCTCCGGCAACAACGACGTGCAGTTCGGCAAGGGCGCGAATGCGGATCTGAAGATCTACAATCTCGACCTGACCCCCTACGGCTACGACGTGAAGGTGGAGAACGGCACTTGGGCGGAAACCTATGACGTGCTGATTTCTGCTATCAAGAGCTGCACCAACAGCACGAACCGTTATGCCATGATGCACATCGCGGAAGATATGCTGATGAATACCGGCTGCATCGTGCCGCTGTACTACTACACCGACATCTACATGCTCGACGACTCCGTGCAGGGCTTCTTCTCCAACCCGCTGGGCTACAAGTACTTTATGCACTGCACCATCGCCAAGTAATTCCATCCAAGTTTGGACAAATCCACGGGCGAATCGGCTTCAAAACCGGTTCGCCTTTTTTCGTATGTTGGAAAGATGCACTTTGCCATCCTTGGCAACCGATATTTCCTGCCTTGGAAAGGTGCAGTCGGCGGAAAACATGCGCGAATTGACGGGAAAACTGCGTGAATGCAGGAATTTTCAGCAGGAAAAGGGCAGAGAAACGTCCAATTAATCCATTGAATGGCGGTGGCAAACAGCGCTTGTCAATGGTATACTGAAACCAGAAGGGCGATTTCTATGGAAAAAAAGCCCGCGGAAGCTATCAGCAAGGAGGAAGAAGCATGAAGCGAATCGCACGATGGAGCACCATTTTCCTGCTCTTATGCAGCATCATTTGGGCGGGTACAGCATCGGCGACCATGATTGTGGAAAACAACATGAGTGCGCTGAACACACTGAACACCATCAACAACAACCAGACACCACAGGGCAAGGACTCAGCGCTGATGCGGCTGGCGCAAGAAATCGGCGCTGGCATGTGGGACAATACGGATTGGGATGACCCGGCGTTTCAGCAGAACATCAAGCAGTTTGGCATCACCGTGTTGAATAAGGACACGCAGCCGCCGGAGTCCTTCATCGGCGACGCGATTTTTGACCATCTGGGCGACACGGAGTTCAATGTGCCGGAAATGAACGGCAATCTGCTGGTTCTCGGCGGGCTGAACGCCAATCTGCCGTCCGGCAAAATCGACCGCCTGTATGTGCTGTCGGACGAGGACATTCGCCTGAACATCGGCGCGGCGGCAGATGTTCAGGAGCTGATTCTGGGCGCATCGGGGAATGTGTCGCTGAACGGCGAGGGCAATGTCCGCTCCACCATCGTGGTGGACAAGCCGATGAATCTCGATATCGGGATTGCGACGAACCTCGTGAACCTGACGGATGACCCGCTGCCGACGGGCGATATTGTGCTGAATCCGGGCAAGAACGCGCTTGTGCCAGGGCAGAAGCTGCATATGAGCAGCGAGCTGAAGGTGGAGAAGAAAATCAGCCTGACCGTGCGCTTCCGCCTTGTTGACCAGAGCGCCAAGGACATGCAGCTGGAAACGGCGGATTGGGACGGCGCGCTGCTGACCGAAACGACGGTGCAGTACACGGGCGACAGCTGCCCGATGGGCGCGGTCAACATGCTGGACAGCATCAAGGCGGCGTTTGCGGAGAAGTATCCGGATTTGCAGGAGCAGTATGTGCTGCTGCCGGAAATGCGCAGCGCAGACCCGTGGAGCAAGGTCTACCGCCTGAATGGCGGCGAATCCTGCTTTGCCGTGGCGGAAAATTATGTCTATCTCTCCCGCGAGGGCGACGTTGTGTTCCCGCTGACGGATGACAGCACGCTGGTGGCGGAATTCCCGGTGTACGTCTACCGCTATGGCAAGCAGGACGGGCGCATCACCTACCGCGTTCGCATCAACAACGCACGGCCTGAGTACTTCACGCCGAGCCTGACCCTGCGCAGCGGCGCCGTGGCGAGCTTCACCTTCGATAAGGAGCGCGGCGAGTGGGTGACGCAGCTCAAGCGCAGCGACTTCGGCGCGGACGAGCGCGACATCATTCACCTGACGGGACTGCGCGGCGAAAAAACCAACGCATTCCTGACCGTAACAGGCCGCGAAGAAAGGCGCATCGTTACGCTGACGTGGACGGCGGACACACAGCGCACGACCATCGACGCGCAGAACGTTGTCTGGGACAGCGACCGCGCTGCCGAAGGCAACGACCTGCTGTGCTGCGCCGGCGAGCAGGTGTCGGTCACGATGCAGCCCGCAGCGGGCTATCGCGGCATCCACGCCTCCCTGAGCGACCCGTCTGTTTCCCTGAGCATCAGCGCGGCGAAAGATGCGCTTTCCTTCATCATGCCCTATGCGCCGGTGACGCTGACGCTTTATAGCGACCAGCTTTATACCGTCACGATGGACACGGCAGGCGGTGATCCGATCCGTCCCATCCAGTACACGGTGGAATCGGAAGCGTTCCAGCTGCCGACCCCGATTCGCACGGGCTACATCTTCCTCGGCTGGACGGGCGAGGGCATCACCGAACCGCAGAAAACCATTGAAATCCCGCAGGGAAGCACGGGTGACCGCACTTACACCGCGAACTGGCAGGTGATTGAATACACCATCATTACGCTGCTGGAAGGGGGCAATGCGGGCTCGTCGGAAGTGTATTTCTACACGGTGGAGCAAACCGTAACGCTGCCGACCCCGACCCGCACGGGCTACACGTTCCTTGGCTGGACAGGCGAGGGCATCACGACGCCGCAGCCGAACGTGACCATCCCGAAGGGTTCGACGGGCGACAAGAGGTATATCGAGAACTGGGAACTGACAGAATACAACATCACCATGGATTTGAACGGCGGCAGCGGCGAAACAACTCTGCTTTACACCGTGATAGATGATGAGTTTGCCCTGCCGACCCCGACCTGCAACGGCTACGAGTTTGTCGGCTGGACGGGCGAGGGCATCACGACACCGCAGACGCAGGTCATCATCCCGACGGGTTCGACGGGAAACAAGGCGTATACCGCAAACTGGAAGGCGATTGAATACACCATCACACTGGACACGAACGGCGGCCCAGCCGTGTCTCCGATAAAATACACCGTGGAGGATTCCTTCACCCTGCCTTACCCTCTCCGTCCGGGCTACGAATTTGTCGGCTGGACCCTCGATGGCAGCGGTATGCTCCCTTTCACGCCGCTCATTATTTACCCTGGCACAACCGGCGACCTCCATTACAAGGCGGAGTGGCGTTTGGCGGAGTACACCATCACCATGGATTTGAACGGCGGCAGCGGTCAAGAAAAGGTGGTTTACACCATAACGGATGAGGATTTCGAGCTGCCAACCCCGACCCGCAACGGCTACGAGTTTGTCGGCTGGACGGGCGAGCGCATCACGACGCCGCAGACAAGCGTCAAAATTCCGAAGGGTTCGACGGGGAACAAGGCGTATACCGCAAACTGGAAGGTGATCAGATACACCATCACACTGGTCACGAACGGCGGCGCAGTCATAGCTTCGATACGCTACACCGTGGAGGATTCCGTCACCCTGCCCATCCCTCCCGACCGTCCGGGCTACGAATTTGCCGGCTGGGTCCTCGATGGCAGCGGTCAGTTCCCTTCAACGCCGATGATTATCCCCGCAGGCTCAACCGGCGACCGCCTTTACAAGGCGGAGTGGCGTGTGGCGACGTACACCATTACCTACGTGAGCCACGGCAAAGCATATAATTGGGTTCAATACACCATCAACAACCAAGTTTATTTCGGGACACCGGAAGAAGACCCGTCCTACTACCTCCCGGGCTATACCTTTGTAGGTTGGAAAATCGACGGCGTAGAAGGAACGCCGCGCTCCTACATGCTGCCCAAGGGCTCGTATGGCAATCGAACGGCGACCATGCTTTGGGAGCCAATTCCGTAAGCGTAAACAAGGAGGGGCTGCGCATTGGACTACCTCAGCGTAAAGGAAATAGCGGAGCTGTGGGGCGTTTCCATCCGCATGGTGAATTACTACCTGAATACCGGGCGGATTCAGGGGGCAATCCGGAAATCGGGCGGGTGGCTGATTCCGGCGAATACGCCGCATCCGGCGGATTTGCGCAAGAGCGGGCAGCGCGGGCAGGAGAAAATCCCCCCGCGGATGGCAAAGTGCTATATGCCGCTGATTTCCCGCCCGTGCGACAACGGCTTCCAAAATCTCCTGCTGACCATGAACGACGAGGAGGAACGCGACATCGCCCGCGCCCTGCACCACTATTTCCGCGATGAGCACGAGGAAGCCCGCGAAATCAGCGAGAAATACCTGACGAGCAAGTGCCCCGAAATTCGCTTGTCCGCGCTGATTACCAACACGATGGCGATGCTGCAGACGGGGGATGCCGCCAAGTGCCGCCGAAATCTCGAAATGATTCAGCGGGACGGGCAGCGCGCAAACGACGATTCGTGGCGGCTGTACAGCAGCATTACCGACGCGCTCATCAGCGTGTTCTTCCACTCCGAGAAGCTCGACCTGACGCCTATCAGCCCCGCTATCGGTATTCTTCCGCCCGGAATGCAGTATTTCGCCATGTATGCCATCGCCCACGCGCTCTACATCCGGCGTGAATACGAACACGCGATGGGCATTGCCGAATCCGCCCTGCTGATGGCGGGCACGCGCTACCCAATAGACAGCATCTACCTCAACATCGTCCTGTGCATGATTTGCATGAGCCTGAAGCAGGATGAACGCGCGGAGCAGAAGTTCGATACCGCGTGGAGCATTGCCAGCCGCGAGGGGTACATCCACCCGTTTGTGGAGCATCACGGCATTTTGCAGGGGCAGGTGGAGCGCGCGCTGCGCAAGCAGGAGCCGGAAACGTACAACAAGATTGTGCAGTCGGTCTACCGCTTCAGCCGCGGGTGGATGAAAATTCACAACCCCGTGTCGACGCTGCAGGTGACCGACGCGCTCACACCCTACGAGTTTTCGATTGCCATGCTTGCCGCGAAGGGACGCAGCAACAAGGAAATCGCCGCGCTGATGGGCGTTTCCGTCAACACGGTGAAGTCGTACATGGAGAGCATCTTTGAGAAGCTGCAAATCTCCAGCCGAAACGAAATCGACGCGTATGTGAATCGGTAATATCAACAAAAGCACGCACTCCGAATGTGGAATGCGTGTTTTTTGCATTCGGATTTTTCATTGCAGAATAATATGTGAAAATTGAGGAAAATGCTTGACAAATAGAGAAAAAACGGATACGATACACACAAGGAGGTTGAGAAACATGGATTTTGCGTATTTTCTGATTGCTTTGGTTGCAATTGCAATCAACGTTGCATTTGCAATGTATGCGGGCGGCATTGCTGAGCAGAAAGGGTACAGCAAAGGGAACTGGATTGCCGTGTGCATTATCTTCGGCATCATCGGCTACATCCTCATTGCTGCTTTGCCTGATTTGGAACTGCGTGCAACATTGGAAAATATAGAGAAAAAACTTGCAAAAGATAAAAACGACAACTATCTGCCGCGAAGTAGCAGTAGCGATAGCAATAGAAATAGCAATAGCAGTAACAGTAACAGCACAATCAAATCGCTTTCGGAAATGACGCCGTTAGCAGACTACTGGACATGCAAGTATTGCGGCTTAGACAACCCGAAGGAAGCGCGCTACTGCCAACACTGCGGTGGATACAGGTGAATAAAAATCAGCCGCGACGAGCATATTCACTCGTCGCGGCTGTGTTTATCTATGCGCTTCCTTATTCTGATACATCCGCGCGTCCGCCCGTGCCAAGGAATCCGCCAAATCATCCGTTGACGGATTAAAATGCGAACAGCCCACTGATACCATCGGCAGAACCGGATTCTCTGCCCGCGCCGCATCCATCAGGTGCTGGAAAATCTCCGTCATGGTGTTGTATTGCGCGTTCCGCCGCGTCAGTATCACGCAGAACTCGTCGCCGCCGATGCGGAAGCACGTCCCGTAATTCCCATACGCGCGGCGGATGCAGCCGGCAATCGTCCGCAGGCAGGCGTCGCCCATCAAGTGTCCATGGCAGTCGTTGACGTCCTTGAAGCGGTCAACGTCGAACATCAGGATGGTGGCAGGCACGCGCAGGCGCGCCAGATAATGCTCGTAGCCCAAGCGGTTGACAAGCTGCGTCAGCCCGTCGGTTTGCAGTACCATGTCGCTGGAGAATTTCGACATCATCAGCGCACCGCAGCTGATGGTAATCCAGTCGATTTTGACCGTCGGCAGGAACAGCTGCACCATCAGCCCTAACAGCACGAACAGCGTCGCGAGCATCAGCTGTGTGCCGCCGGTGTACTGATAGGCGCGGCAGGCGAACCAAATCTGCACGAGGAAGAACACCATGCTGCCCCCGTAGGCGAGCATGTAGAGCACGTAGAGCAACCCGTGGTGATAGAAATTCTGCCCATCGACATAGAATATCAGCCCTGTGAACGCCGAGAGCAGCACCAGCAGCGCGTGGAAGCCCGCAAGGCACAGCAGCCTGTGTACCACTTTCCGCGGGCAGGGATGGATAACGCAGCCCGCGAACAGCCCGATTAGCGGCGCAAGCGAAAGTTCGATGGTCTTGACGGCGATATGCAGCGGAATCAGCGCGGGCGGCGTGCCATCCATCTGCACGCCCGACCACTCACACAGCGCGCAAATGGCGATGGTGGCGTACAGACCGCCGCAGAGCAGGTTTCGGATCTTGGATTGGCTGATGTCGCCGCGCAGGGAGAAGAGCATAATCGCCATGGCGAAGACGCTGAGAGCAATATTTGCCGTGTATAATTCATTCATGCTGATTGTGGAGGCGGTTGACAAGCAATCGCGGCAGATAAGTTTGAAAAGGGCAAATTCCCCCTTCTTATAATAATGATACCACGAAAAAAAGAGGATGAAAAGTTGGTTACATAGGGAAAATTGCAAATGTGGCAGATTTCAACAAATGCGGGGAAATGGTTACATGGCGCGTCTCCCATCCCCACGAAAAAAGGGAGTGACCGAAGCCAGTCCCTTTGATGATTATTCGTATTCGCAAACGCTTGCCCAGCGGATGAGCAGGTCGCGCTCTTCGGGCTTGCCCTTGAGGGACTGGCTCGCGGCGACGATCGGAATCCACTGCTGGACGTACTGCTTGGCGGTGTCGCTCTTCTTGCAGAAGAGGGAGAGGTACTTCTCCGCCAGCGCTTCCTTGCCTTCCAGGACGAAGAGCAGGTAGGTGCGGGCGACATCAGCGGACGCATTGCCCTGCGTGGCATGCGACCAGTCGAGGATGTACCACTGTCCGTCGGGCTTCAAGATAATGTTGGACGGGTTGAAGTCGCCGTGGCAGACCTTCTTGTGGACGTGCATACTCGCCAAGCGGGTGTGCAGCTCGTAGCGGGTGGTCGCGTCGAGGTCGGTGGCGGAAATCTTGCGCTGCATCTTCTCCGTCAGGCTGTTGAGCATCGGGCAGGTGCAGGCGTGAACCTTCATCTGAATGTCCACAAACAGGTTCAGGTACTCGTCTTCCTTTTCCGGATGCGCCGCCATCAGCGCCGCCAGCGTGTCGCCTTCAACGAACTCCGTCGTAATCGCCCATTGACCGTTCACCGTGTCAACAGCAAGGAGCTTCGGAATCGGCAGGCCCGTCTCTTCCACGCGCGCCGTGTTCAGCGCTTCGTTCAGAATGTCCGCCTTGCTGTACCCTTCGGCAAACACCTTGATGGCCTTGGCGCCGTCACGGTAAATCTTCTTATTTTCCCGCTCGGCAATCACATGCGTCAAATCCATAGGGAAACCTCCTTCTATATGGTTCATGTTTATTGGGGGGGAGAGGCGCAAGGGCGCTGCCCTTGACCTGCCAAAGGGTCTGTGACCCTCTGGACTCCCTTTTCGCGATTGAGTTGAGCACGTTATCATGCTTGCCCGAGCGCTGATTGGGGCGCCCCGCAAAGTCCGATATTTGTCCTGAATATCTATTCGCCGCCCAAATACGACATTCCTGCAAGCGGACAAAATTTTTTGTGCTCAAAAATGCCCGGCCCAGCAGAAGCATTCCTGCCAAGCCGGGGAGAATGGCGCATTACTCGCCGTAGTACGCCTTCAGATACATTTCCTTGATTTCGCTGATGAGCGGGTAGCGCGGGTTCGCGCCGGTGCACTGGTCGTCGAACGCCTGCTCGGACATTTCGTCCAGCGTCGCGAGGAACTTCTCTTCGTCCACACCGTAGTCGCGAATCGTGTTCTTGATGCCGACGCGCTCCTTCAGGGCATGGATGTTGCGGATGAGGTTCTCCACCGTCTCGTCGTCATTCGCGCCCTTGAAGCCGAGGAACTCGCCGAATTCAGCGTAGCGGCGCTTCGTGTGCGGATAGGCGTACTGCGGGAAGGTGCCCATCTTCGTGGGAACTTCGGCGCTGTTGTAGCGGATGACCAGCTCAATCAGCAGCGCGTTGGCGATGCCGTGCGGCAGGTGATGGAACGCGCCCAGCTTGTGCGCCATGGAGTGGCAGACGCCGAGGAACGCGTTCGCGAACGCCATGCCAGCCATCGTGGCGGCGTTGCCCATCTTTTCGCGGGCAACCGGCTCGTTCTGACCGTTGTCGTAGCACGCGGGCAGATACTCGAAAATCAGCTGAGCCGCCTGCTTCGCCAGACCGTCGGTGAAGTCTGTCGCCAGCATGGAGGCGTAGGCTTCCAGCGC
>OLAE01000438.1_pt1 | contig 10572 bp, 6 predicted proteins | sample 1608951 | NCBI WGS metagenome assembly OLAE01 (sample SAMN02674970, study PRJEB24791) | human gut metagenome, SKBSTL043 | isolation source: stool | host: Homo sapiens | place: USA | reverse complement strand
GTTGGCTACGCGCTATTTCCACTGCCTTTTGCCCATTCTCCGCATGCAGTAAATCATAATGATCCTTCAGGATAGTAGACACCAGCTGATAATTACTTTGTATATCTTCAGCTATGAGAATTGTTTTCCGACCGGCACTCTTCTCCATCACTTCGTCATTCGCACCAAACTCTCCTCCGGAGATATTCTCTTCTTTCTTCTCTTCTACCATAGAAAGTGTATCGACTTCACAAGGTAAAAATGCCCAAAACAGCGATCCTTCATTGTGTACCGATTCAAAGCCGACTTTACCTCCCATAGCTTCTGCAATTGCCTTGCAAATAGAAAGTCCAAGTCCGGTACCTTGGGCAAACTCATCAAGTTTCTCAAAACGCTGGAATACTTTTCCTTTTTTATCATCAGCTATACCAATACCGGTATCTTTCACATAAAAATAGACGCCTCCATCCTTACATGCATATCCCATTTTAATAGAACCTTTTGAAGTATATTTGATAGCATTAGTGACATAATTCGTTATAATTTGTGCCACGCGATTACGGTCCAGAGTTACCTGACAACAGTGATAAGGATTGATTTCAGTTAACACGATATCCGGATTCTTCAGGCGCTGCTTCATGGAAGTAAACATGTTTTCAAAATGTTCGGATAAGTCGAACGGTTCGTATTTCAGTTCTACCGAACCGGCTTCCAGCTTGGATAAATCAAGTATATCATTTATCAGTTTTAGCAATAACTCATTATTACTATTAATAATCTGGATATAGTCCGCCTTTTCTTCTTCTCCGGCATAAGCCATCAACTCCGAAAAACCTACAATAGCATTCAAGGGAGTACGGATTTCATGACTCATATTCGCCAGGAACGCAGATTTCAATTTATCAGACTGCTCTGCCTGATGTTTGGCTTCCTGCAATTCCTTAATCATTTTTTCACGCTCCGTTACATCATCCACGCGAATTACAACACCATCCACAGATCCATCTTCAAGAACTACGGGAGTGGCAAACACTTCAACGGTATGCGCACTGTCCAACGAAAACTTCATCTGTTCCGTCTGTAATGAAACAAAAGCACGTTGCATCACACAATTTTCACAGGGAGAAGTACGATTATATGTACTTTTATAGCAAAGTTCACCTTTTTTGTAGGCTTCAAAAGAAAGACTTTTTGAACATAACGAAATATTTTCCCATTGAACCATATATTCCTTCGTGATGTAGGCCAACCCTGAATTCGTATTGTTAAGAACCAGTTCATTCTGTCGTACCAAAGCGTCCTGTATTTCTTTATTCTTTAGTAAGGTCAATTCAGTCTGCTTATAGGAATCGATATTTTGCGTCATACCGAACAAATACTTATAAGGAGCATCGTTCAAAGTTGTGGTTTCAACAAGGCCACGCGTTTCCCACCATTGATACATGCCATCTCCTTTAAAGTCAATGCGATATTCCACATCCCATACACCGCTTCCTAGTTCTACCGCCTTTTGCAAAGTTTCAGCAAACTTTTGTCGGTCATCAGGATGTACGAGAGTCAGATATTTCTCGACCGAATTAATTTCTGATGCCTTCTTCCCATTTTTATCAAAACCTTCACCGAAACTCACCCTGTTCTTAGCCGGCTCAAAAAACCAGGTGAAGGCATTCATCGCTTCCATAGTGACAGTTAACAGCTGTGCACGACGCTTCAGTTCATTTTGTAAACTCTGATCCCAGCGGGTATTTAACAGAAAGCGTTTGCCATCATCTTCAATTATACTTTTGCGAACAATAGTATCATAGCTGCATCCATCCTTCAGTATAATACGTTCCATGCCGAAATAAGGGTTCCCAGTATTGTATACCTCTAAATCAGTCTTCTGAATACGCTCTACTTCTTCTTCACTCAGCACATCATAAGTAGTTTTATCTTCGCTGGTACCAAACATGAGCTTACTCTCTTCATTGCAAAAAACATAGCGGAAATCATTCTCTACATCTTTGATATGAACAGATAACGGAAGATTATTTAATATATTATAGAAGAACTGCTCCTTTTTCTGCACCTCCGTATTATTCTTTCGGGTACCAACATATTTCAATACCTTCTTATTAGAATCAAATTCATAAGGAGCACCGCTTATCGTACAAAATTGCCAGGTTGAGCTATCCGGTAACATAACCCTGCTATCAAAAGAAAAAGAAAAATCTTCCCCATTGCTCATTCTTTCCATTACTTCAGTAACCTGACTACGGTCATCCGGATGCAAAGTCTCCAGATATAGTGCCATACTAACTGGCTTAGACTGATCGTATCCATTCAGCGGTTCATTATCACTATAAAATAATTTGGGCACTGCATCAAATTCCCAAAACATGATGTTGGCTGCCTTCATAGCAAGCTCCGTTTTCCGGCGACTTTGACGGAGTACCTCTTCACTTTTCACCGTTTCTGTAATATCTTCAAAGATAAAAATGTAATTAACAAACTTGCCATCATTATCATAAAGAGGATTACCATTACATTTCAAATAGCAGGTCCGGGTACGCGTAGAGAAAAAACGTTTATCGGTTCTCTGTTTATCGAAATCATACAAAAAACTCATCTGTACCGGAACACAACGACGAACTGCTTCCTTCACCACGTCAGGAACCACAGAATTTTCATTTATGTTGAGTTTATTACCAAGAAGCGTTTGCGAGTCAGCGCCAAAAATTCGGCAGAAGCTTTCATTGCATCTTACCAGAGTGCCATCGGCTGTGAAGAAACCTATTCCAACAGGAAGTGAATTAAATACAGTTAGTAATTGTTTGTGTTCCATTTCTTTATCCTTGAATAACTTAGAAATAAATATTTTATCTCCGCACTATGCAAATATATACACTTTTACGATTATAATATGATTTTATAGCGAACATATTATTGCCAGGTTATAACATACAATAAGGGGCTATCCACGATATTGTGAATAACCCCTATCTCAAATGACATCCCATATATTATCATTTTAAAAAGTACATTTTAATACTCCTCAATGACTGTATTTCCAAAAATATCCTTTTTAATAATTTTCCCATGACCGTTACCATATTCAATTATTTCGTTTCCAAAAATATCTTTTTTAATAGTTGTTCTATTCCCCTTATCATCCTCGATAATAGTATTCCCAAAGATATCTTTTGTAATCGTCTTTCTATTACCTTTGTCATCGCGAATAATAGTATTTCCCAGAATATCTTTCTCTATAGTTTTTCTATTACCCTTATCGTCCCGGATAATGGTATTTCCTAGAATATCTTCTTCAATAGTCTTCCTATTACCTTTATCATCACGAACAATGAAATTTCCTAAAATATCCTCTTCGATAGTCGTTCTATTGCCTCTATCATCACGGATAATGATGTTCCCCAAAATATCCTTTTCAATAGTCTTTCTATTGCCTTTATCATCACGAATGATGATATTCCCTAAGATATCCTTTTCAATAGTCTTTCTATTACCATTATCATCACGGATAATGATATTACCTAAAATATCCTTTTCAACAGTCTCTCTCCCTTGGTCAACTCCCGAATACTCATAATTATCTTCAACAAGATTTGCACCATAGCCCTTTATTATATAAGGAGCCAAAATAAACTGGGCAACAAACAGGATAAATAAAATCTTTTTCATGGCGTTTTTCTTTTGGTTTAGAACAAAAGTAACGCAGGAAAATCAGAATTAATAAGTGAATTCCATAATTGTCAGTAGGGAAAAACCTAAAATAAAAAGGATTAGCGCATGCAGTAACGGTATATCCATAATATACTACCTAATTGGTCCCCAGAATGGTCCCCCCAAAAAGAAATTCCTTGAAAGTACTTGACTTTCAAGGAATTCAAAGTGTTACTTGAGGTTCCTGGCGGATTCGAACCGCCGTACACGGTTTTGCAGACCGCTGACTAAGCCACTCATCCAAGGAACCATTATTTCTCGTTTGCGGTTGCAAAGGTAGTACAAATTTTGAAACTACCAACTATCCGCAGCATTTTTTCTTTGTACTTTTTTTCTTTACATCGCACTCTCCACGTTTCTTGTCCATCATATCCTTTAGTTCACAGCCACTTACACAGCTGTCACAAGGATTCTGATTTTCTCGCGTACGACGAAAAAAACGAAATATTCCATATATGACGCGGGCAATGCAGAGTACAACCAGTACTCCGACTACCCAATCTTGCCAATTATTCATACAAACAATCCTCCAATCTGATAAACAGCAAATGATACAAGCCAAGCCAATCCCGTTGTGTAACAAGCAGCAAAAAGCGCCCATTTCCAACTACCCGACTCCTGTTTTATAGCCGCTATCGCCGCAATACACGGGAAGTAAATCAATACAAACAACATATAACAGAAAGCAACCAATGGAGTAATCGGAATTCGTTCTGCCAAACTTACTGAATCAGCATCCGGATCATCTGCATATAAGACACCTAATGTACTTACTACCAATTCTTTCGCTCCCACACCGGAAAGCAAGCCAATACCTAGTTTCCAATCAAATCCCAGTGGTTTTATAACTGGCTCTATACCACGTCCCAACTGGCCGATATAAGAATTTTCCTGCTGCTCGGCAACTGTTTCATAAGCATCATGATTCGGATAATACCCCAAGAACCAGATTATAATAGAAGCAATCATAATAATGCCTCCCATCTTTTTCAAATACTGCGCTCCCTTTTCCCATGTGTGACGGAAGATCGATTTTGCTGTCGGCATCCGGTAAGGTGGAAGTTCCATCACAAATGGAGTATCATCACCCTTCACCAGAAACTTGCTAAACAAGCGGGCCATTACCACAGCCAGTACAATACCAATCACATAAATACTTAACAACACCAGACTTGCATTGTTCGGGAAGAAAGCACCCACCAACAATAAATAAATTGGCAGACGCGCACTGCAAGACATCAAAGGATTTACCAACATTGTAATAAGACGGCTCTTCCGGTTCTCAATAGTACGGGAAGCTATAATAGCAGGTACATTGCATCCAAATCCCATAATCAAAGGAATGAATGATTTTCCGTGCAATCCCATTTTATGCATGATTTTATCCATGATAAAAGCTGCACGAGCCATATAACCCGAATCTTCCATAAGAGAAATGCAGAAATACAAAATCAAGATATTCGGCAAAAAGACAATAACCGCTCCTACCCCACCAATAATTCCATCAATCAGCAAATCTTTAAATGGACCTTCCGCCATATTATTGCGTAACAAGTCACCAATCTGCTCGACAAGCCATTCAATCCCCATCATCGGATATTCTCCAATGACAAACGTACCCTCAAACATCAGATACATAAAAAGGAAGAAAATAGGAAATCCCCAGACACGGTGAGTTACGATCGAATCCAGCACTTTTGTTGTCTGCGCCTGCTCCAAGTGATTATCTGTGAATGTCTCCTTCAGTGCACCACTGATAAATCCATATTTAGCATCCGTAATAGCCGATTCACAATCCTCATTCATTGTGTCCTGAACACGCTTCGACATCTTATCACGGACATGGAATATCTCATCCGCATTTGGTAATGTCCGCACAATGCGCTCAATGTCAGGATCATTCTCCAACAATTTAATGGATAGGAAACGGGTAGAATATTTATGACGGATAAATTCGTTTTTGGACACTTCACTTTTTACAGCTTCAATCGCTTTTTCGATATCAGGACCATGATTGATATGAATATGCCGGAAGACACGCCCCGTCTTTTTATGTTCACGTACATAATCTTCCAAATGCTCTTCCTCGTGGTTCTTACGATCTTCCAGAGAATCATGCCATTCGGTCAAATCCTTAAGAACTTCCGGATTCATATTTCCCTGTTTATCAAAGAAGTCTACTCCTTCATACAGATTGATAACAACATGAAACAAGGTATCCAATCCACGATTTTTCTTACTGACAGTAGGCAACATCGGCACCCCGAACAACTTACTCAACAGATGATAATCCAATGTATTTCCACTGGCTTCCAACTCATCATAAATATTCAGAGCTACCACCATGCGGACATTCATATCTATCAATTGAGTAGTCAGATATAAGTTTCGCTCCAGATTAGAGGAATCGACTACATTAATAATCACGTCCGGAGTTTCATCGATAATATGACGACGCACATAGATTTCTTCCGGCGTATAAGCAGACAAAGAATAAGTTCCCGGCAAATCGACAATACGGAAATGATAGCCTTCGAAATCAAAATAACCTTCTTTGGCATCCACGGTTACGCCGCTGTAGTTTCCAACATGCTCATGAGCACCGGATGCAAGATTAAATAAAGAAGTCTTGCCACTGTTCGGGTTTCCGACCAAAGCAACATTAATGGTACGGCGTTTACCTAACGCCAACCGTTTCATATCTTCTTCTTTTACTGAAAGGTCTTCAGGCAATCCTTCATGATAAACGGTCTTCTCGGCCAGTTTCTTTGCTTCCTCTTCGCTGATAACTTCGATCATTTCAGCTTCCTGACGACGAAGAGAAATTTCATAACCTAAAACTTTATATTTTATGGGATCTTTTAGCGGAGCATTCAACAGCACTTCAACCGTTTTACCTTTAATGAAGCCCATCTCCACAATACGTTTACGAAAACCACCGTGCCCCAATACCTTTACAATAACACCTTTTTCTCCTGTTTTTAATTCGGACAAACGCATAACTCTCAAAATTTTTGGCAAAGATAATTCATAACTTCGGAGCATGCAAATTATTTAGAATGTTTTTAAATAGCAGCTTTTTTCATCCTCTAAAAGATTCAGAAAAAATAAAAAAACTTATTGATAAACTCGTATCTTTGCAGGTATGATACAACAACGCGTTACAAAATATATAGAAAAGGAACATTTATTCTCACCGGATGATAAAATCCTGGTCGCATTGAGTGGTGGTGCCGACTCGGTGGCATTACTATATATTCTGCATACAGCAGGCTATCATTGCGAAGCCGCACATTGTAATTTCCACCTGCGAGGCAAAGAGTCAGACCGGGACGAGTTATTTGTCCGCCAACTTTGCGAAAGAATGGAAATCCATTTACATACCATTGATTTCAACACGACCCAATATGCAACGGAAAAACATATTTCGATTGAAATGGCCGCACGGGAACTCCGCTACCAATGGTTCGAGAAAATTAGAAAAGAATGTCAGGCAGATGTTGTCGCTGTGGCCCATCACCAGGATGATAGCATAGAAACTATACTACTTAACCTGATTCGGGGAACAGGAATTACCGGTCTGTTAGGAATCCGCCCCCGTAATGGAACCATCGTACGCCCTCTGCTTTGTATCAACCGGGAAGAGATAATTCGTTACCTGCAAAACATCGGACAAGATTATGTGACAGACAGCACCAATCTGGAAGACGAATATACCCGTAATAAAATCCGACTCAACCTCCTTCCCCTCATGCAGGAAATTAATCCGTCAGTCAAAAACACTCTGATAGATACGAGTAATTATCTGAATGATATAGCCACTATATATAATAAATGTATAGAGGAAACTAAAAAGAAAATCATTACAGCAGAAGGTATCCGAATCAGTGATTTAGTAAAGGAACCGGCACCCGAAGCCATCTTATTCGAAGTCCTGCATCCTCTAGGATTCAATTCCGCACAAATCAAAGATATCACCCATTCGCTTCATAGCCAACCGGGCAAGCAATTCTGTAGCAAAGAATGGAGAGTGATAAAAGACAGAGAATTCCTATTAATAGAAACAGCTGAATCTGAAAATGAGACTCTTCCTCCTTTTCAAATTATCAAAGAAGAAAAAGAATACACCCCGGATTTTCTCATTCCACGTGAAAAGGAAATTGCCTGTTTTGATGCCGACAAACTGAATGGAGAAATTCATTACCGGAAATGGCAGCCGGGAGACACTTTTATTCCTTTTGGAATGAAAGGAAAGAAAAAAATAAGCGATTATCTGACCGACCGCAAATTTTCTATCAGCCAAAAAGAACGCCAATGGGTACTCTGCTGTGGAGAACACATCGCATGGCTGATAGGCGAACGAACAGACAACCGCTTTCGTATTGATGAAACGACTAAGCGCGTCGTGATTTACAAAATAGTCTGAGGTAACTTCTGTTTCTTGAAACAATCTGATAACAAAGCTGCAAAAGGAGTTTCATACACCCTTGCTTTCCTAACGCAAGCTTTTACACAAGCGCAACATTTGATACATTTAGCCTCATCCGTATGTAGCTCGTCCCCTTTCGTTATAGCCCCTGCCGGACAACGGACCACACATAACCCGCAATGGGTACACAAATCCTCATCTTCCACCCAAGGAACGCGGGGAAGCGGTGTACCACTTTTACGTAACTTGATGACTTTCCTCAAAAAACGGAACAAAGGAAAGAATGGTTGACTCGGACGTTTGATAGTACGTACATCCACCGGATAAAGGGTATCCATACTATCAGCTGTCTGTATTTTTTCCATGATTTTCTTCCCAAACTCCGCAGCAAAGGCTAAATCCGATTCATCAGGACGTCCCACTGCAATCGGGTATTTGTCGGTACTATATGAATGTTCTCCAATAAAAGTTGCCCCGGCAATTACTTTAAATCCATGAGGAATAGCAAAAGCATCCAATTCCATTAAAGCTTTTTCATAAGCGCGATTTCCGTAAACCACTACCAAAACGGTAGGAGTATCCACTCCACGGATATACTGCAAACGTTCCATTGCCAAAGGAGCGACATGTCCTCCATACACAGGCACTACAATAATAGCCAAAGAAGATGTAGGAATCACAATTTCATCCGCAATCTGCTGCGTCACATTGATAGGAAAAATATTTTTTATGCCCGTCCCGTGAACAATCGCCTCCGCAACTTGTTTAGATGTGTGTGTAGGCGAAAAATAAATTAAATGAGCTTCATTTACTGTCATACTATTTTCTTTTATGTAGCAAAGATACACTTTTACGTGGAAAAAAATGTTTGATTGTTCATGAAACCAAAAAAAATTATTATCTTTGCCCCGTTGAAACATTCTACGATTCAACATATACATCCCTAATTCAGAATAAAAAACAAAACGTATGCTCGCATATCTGTAGCCATGAGCTGTAGTAATGCTGTCCATAATTCAGCAAAAAAAGAAATATTAATAACTTACCATACTATATGTATAACATTATCCAATTAAACGACAAAAATCTGTCGGAACTTCAAGTTATTGCCAAAGAGTTAGGCATAAAAAAAGCAGACTCATACAAAAAAGAAGACCTTGTTTATAAAATACTCGATGAACAGGCCATTGTAGGAGCTACAAAGAAAGTTGCCGCAGATAAGCTAAAAGAAGAACGCAAAAATGAAGAACAAAAGAAAAAGCGTTCACGGGTAGCTCCTACCAAAAAAGAAGACAAAGTGGTTTCCGCAACAAAGAGTGAAGAGGTTAACAAGACAAAAGAGACCGCTCCTGTAAAAGCTGCACCACAACCTTCCAAGAAAGAAGAAAGTACAAACAAAGAAAAAGAAACTGTTGTTGTAGAAGCTAAAGCGGAAAACACTGCTACTCCCAAGCGTAAAGTAGGCCGTCCTCGTAAGAGCTCTGATGCAGAAGAGAAAAAAGAAGTAGAAAATGCAAAACCGGCAGCACCCAAAGTAGTGGAACCTAAACCTGTTGTTGCAGAGAAAGCTACTGGTGCTACGGAAAAGCCAGCTCCGGTACAACAGCAAACAGCTGAGAAGAAAGCAAAAAACAAACCAGCTGCAGAAGCAAATAAGCCTGTTGCAGAAACAAATAAACCGGCTACTGAACCTAACAAACCTGTTGTAGAGAAAAAGGTAATAGATAAACCACAAAAGAAAGCTGCACCCGTTATCGACGAGGAAAGCAATATCTTATCCAGCGTTGACGACGATGATTTTATTCCAATCGAAGATCTGCCTTCTGAAAAAATAGAGCTTCCTACCGAATTATTCGGAAAATTCGAAGCTACTAAAACAGAATCAGCACAGACAGCACCGGAACAGCCATCTCATCCTCAACAGCAACAACAATCTCAACAGCAGCAGTCCCAGCAGCAACGTCCGCGTATTGTTCGCCCACGCGACAATAACAACGGTAATAACAATGCTAACAACAATGGAAATAATGGCAATAACGCCAATAATAATTTCCAGCGTAACAACAATAACCAGAATCAGGTTCAGAACCCAAATCAAAATCAGAATCAGAACCAGAACCAAAACCAACAACGCTCACCGATGCCACGTGCCGCTCAGCAGAACAATGCGGGTGAAAATCTTCCGGTACAACAGCAGCAGGAACGTAAGGTTATTGAACGCGAAAAGCCTTATGAATTCGACGATATTCTCAACGGAGTAGGTGTTCTGGAAATTATGCAGGATGGATACGGATTCCTCCGTTCTTCCGACTATAACTACCTTTCTTCTCCGGATGATATTTACGTATCACAATCCCAAATTAAATTGTTCGGACTGAAAACAGGTGACGTTGTGGAAGGTGTAATTCGTCCGCCGAAGATCGGAAGAGCACACGTCTGAACTC
>OLAE01000417.1_pt1 | contig 10837 bp, 10 predicted proteins | sample 1608951 | NCBI WGS metagenome assembly OLAE01 (sample SAMN02674970, study PRJEB24791) | human gut metagenome, SKBSTL043 | isolation source: stool | host: Homo sapiens | place: USA | reverse complement strand
AATGGAGGAGCTATTCACGTTCTTCAGTTTTCCAACTGCGATCCGTCAGACCATCTACTCGACGAGCCTAATTGAGTCGTTCAATAAGAGTCTGAAGAAGATGGTCCGACGTAAAGAGCAGTTCCCAAACGAAGGGGCCCTCGATCGCTTTATCATGACGCAAGTGATGGAGTACAACGATAAATTTGAGAATCGAGCACATCGGGGATTCAAGGACTGTCACGACACGCTTGATTCGATGTTTTAGAATCGCCAATTCATGCGGGCGAAGTTTCCTTTTTTACACAACATTCTTGACACTCTCGTTCCCAACACCACCAATTGTTAATTCTAATTCATTTTTCATCGAAAATTGACATTTATAATTGTGTGTGCTATCACTAACTACCAATAGGGGAATCACTTTATTCCCCTATTCTTCGTGGGTTGCATCCGAAATACCTCAGCTCGAAGTAACGCCACGTTAAAAACAAAAGGAGGTAACTTTTATGTTACAGAAGATTGCGAAGTCGAAGAGTTTTGATTTGCTTGGGGTTCTGATTGTCGTTGCCATCTCAATTGCTTCTGGTTACCTAACCGAAACCCTCGCTGACGTCACGCATTGGGGCCACTGGACGGTCTTCGTTCCCTTTGGAATCATCTCGATTATCAATTCGATTCTCTCGATTTATTCAACTCGGCTGACCGGCCGAATGAATAACCTGGGGAACGTGGTTGGGATCGCGAACGTGGTGCTTTCCGGGACGATTGATTACATTCTGGGAAACCAGGCAGCCGTCATCACTTACCCAGTGACCTTCATCATCTACACGGTGGCGATCGAACACTGGAAGCGGACTGAGAAGTACAAGAGCTCCAAGCCAATGACGGGCGCTAAAGGGGTGCTCACCATCATCGGCATGTTCATCCTATCCTTGCTCTTCTCGTTTGGAACCAACTACATTGGCTGGACGAACGGCCTTACTGATCCCCTCTTCTGGATCACCGTTATCGCCTTTGGCTTGAGCCTGGGTGCTAACGTCCTCAACGCCATGAAGTTTGAAATGCAGTGGAAGTTCTGGGTCCTTTACGACTTTATTCAGTTAGCGAAGGCCGGAATTCAGGGCAACTTCGCTAACATTGGTAAGTACGTTTACTACATCATCAACGCCATCGCGGCCCTTGCCTTCTGGCGGGACCCGCTCGAAGTCACCCCTGCCTCCAAGGTGAGCCAGAAGGTTGACCGCGCCTAACTAAAAAGCACCCAACTATATCTTCAAGCTTAACGGTCCACGCGCAACGTATTCGCTAGACATTATGGTTTTACCATGGGCCAGGCATGTACCGTATTTAGTAGAGAAATAAAAGCGGACGGTTAACGCAGATATTGCGTAAGTCGCCCGCTGTTTTCGTCTTAACCACGGATTCTGGGGACCCTCAGTGGTTAAGAATCAATCCGATTCGTAAATTTTGTTCTTGATTTCTTAGTGCTGTTATCCTCTTGACTGGTGGAAAAAGTTGTCTGGAAGGTTGGTTTGATTATAGCCACTTGATCATCAGCGCGAATAAGCTAATCTTTGTCCGCAACGTAATTCCCGGTCGAATATATCTGGGCGGTCTGGTTCCGCGTAATCGTGGAACCTTCCATGTGGTTACTGTTATAAGAAAACTCAACTTGTGACCAATCATAGAGGCCGCCTGACTGACGTGAATCTCGTTCCCTTCCTAATGCGTAGGAAATATCGTAGTTCATCTAATCACCACTATTTACTTAAGAAATAACTATGATAGAATCCAGCTGAATTATGAGATGTCCATTAGTCACGGTGACTTCGTAATTCAGCAGCATGTGTTTGTTTGTGAATTTGCGAGCTACCAACAGGTAACTCTTTTCAGCTCTGGCTAGAGATTTGATCTTGGCGGTACAACAAGTTTTGAGTATAATGAGGTTTGTAGAAACAGGACGGTCTAAAAACTCGTGGTTCAATATCCCATTATTCCTGGTGGGGAATCCTGAACAGTTATTTAACTGCATCTAGTTAGGGTACCGTTTATGAGACTCTACACTGGAAATCCTCGTCAGTATCAGGGTTTTCTTTTTTCGTTGTCTACTTAGTAATTTCCCTGTATTAATTGAGTAGGCAAAAGACCAAAAAGGTATTAACGCCAAGAAGGGGAGTGGTGGATAGTATAGATAAGTAGATGGTTTTGTATACAAAGCGTGTTCTAAGGAGAGGAAAAATGAAAAGAATTCGAACGTTTCTATCTTTGTTGATAATTGTAGGCGGAATTTTTGCAGCCCCAATTCAAACTATGGCTGCCACTAATATAAATGGGACACCATCTGTAGCTAGCAGTCAAAGTAAGGGTGACTTACCTAGCATCGATCAAGCACAAAGTTCCAAATCAAAGTTTGCCAGTTCTGCAAAAACTAATGATATTCCACAAAATGTTACGAAAAATGAAAATAAAGTCAGCCAAAAAGCATCCAATGAGCTTGGAAACAATGAAGGTGTGAGAGGCCCATCTTCTAGTATTGATATTACTATTAGCAATTCCAAGTTAACCACTAATAGTATTGAAGGACGCTTTGCCACTGAATTTAAATTCGATTTCTCAGTTCCAGATTCAGCCAAATCTGGGGATACAACAACTATTTCATTACCGGATCAGTTAGATTTCCAACGATCTCAGAAGTTTAATATTTATGCACCTGATGGCAAAACTGTTGTAGCTACAGCAGTTATCGATAAGCCCAGCAAATCACTTGTTCTAACCTACACCGATTACGTTGATTCACATGACTCAATAAGCGGCCATATTGATATGCAAGTAATGGCCGCTACAAGTGAAGTTAATAAAGAGGAGACCATACCAGCGGAAATCAAGATTAATGGGCACACCGTTACTATTGATAGCTCTGGTATAAAACACAGACCTTCCAAGGGTGATACAGCAACAGACTTTTGGAAGTACGGATATGTTGATTATGACAATAACAAGAATGAAATTATCTATCACGTCAACATTAACGCCTCTATGCAAAATGTCAGTAATGTAGTTATCTCAGATAGTTTGGTTTCAGATGGTTTTTCTTATGTGCCCGGAAGTTTTTCTATTTCTAAAGGAAATTGGGAAAGAAATTCTGAGAACTATTGGACATTGAGCAATCCACAAGATGTGACAAACCAACATAACATCAATATTAATTCAAGCAATAATGCTTATACAGTGAAATTGGGCAATATATCTGAAGGTTATGCAATTGTCTACCGGGTTAAGTCAAACCATCCATTACTTAATGGCGAACTGGTCGAGAATGATGTTAGCTATAAATCTAATAAGAAGGTAATAAACAGTTCTATAAATAGAGTTCTTTACCAAGAGGCTAATGGCAAAGCTAATGGATATAATTATAGTTTAACTATAAATAAAGAGGATGAATCTGGAGCCCCACTTGCAAATGCTGTTTTTTCTGTTATTCGCAAGTCAACTAATGGGGTTGTTGGAACCATAACTACTGGTCCTGATGGTAGAGGAACAATTTATGGTCTTCTAAAAGATGATTATATTATACGTGAAACTTCGGCTCCATCGGGATATACATTGGCTAAAGATGTTATTGTTTCAGCTGATAGTTTCGACTCTAGGGGAGCAACAGCAACGATCACAGATAAGAAAGCTGTTACTACCGTTTCAGGTACAAAGACTTGGAAAGATAATGATGATCAAGACGGCAAGCGCCCTGATTCAATCAAGGTAAACTTATTAGCTAATGGTAAGGTTGTTCAGAGTAAGACAGTGACGGCATCAGACAACTGGAAGTACAGCTTCACTAATTTACCCGAATTTGAAAATGGTAAGAAGATTAGCTACACCGTTACTGAAGACCAAGTTAAAGACTATTCAACTACTGTTAATGGCTACAACTTAACTAACAGCTATACGCCGGCTAAGACGAGTGTTAGTGTAACTAAAGCATGGAACGACAATAATAACCAAGATGGCAGTCGTCCAAATGAAGTTAAAGTTCAGCTCTACGCTAATGGTGAAAAGAGTGGTAACGAAGTTACCCTTAATGCGGCCAACAAGTGGACTCACACTTGGACCGAATTAGCTGAAAAATCAAATAAGAAAACTGTTCAATACTCAGTTAAAGAAGTTGGTACTGTTAAGGGCTACACTTCATCAGTTAACGGTAAGAATGGTAACTTCATAGTGACTAACACGCATACGCCAAGCACTACTACCGTTTCAGGTACAAAGACTTGGAAGGATAATGATGATCAAGACGGCAAGCGCCCTGATTCAATCAAGGTTAACTTATTAGCTAATGGTAAGGTTGTTCAAAGTAAGACAGTGAAGGCATCAGACAACTGGAAGTACAGCTTCACTAACTTACCTGAATTTGAAAATGGTAAGAAGATTAGCTACACCGTTACTGAAGACCAAGTTAAAGACTATTCAACTACTGTTAATGGCTACAACTTAACTAACAGCTATACGCCGGCTAAGACGAGTGTTAGTGTAACTAAAGCATGGAACGACAATAATAACCAAGATGGCAGTCGTCCAAATGAAGTTAAAGTTCAGCTCTACGCTAATGGTGAAAAGAGTGGTAACGAAGTTACCCTTAATGCGGCCAACAAGTGGACTCACACTTGGACCGAATTAGCTGAAAAATCAAATAAGAAAACTGTTCAATACTCAGTTAAAGAAGTTGGTACTGTTAAGGGCTACACTTCATCAGTTAACGGTAAGAATGGTAACTTCATAGTGACTAACACGCATACGCCAAGCACTCCGAATGTTCCTACAAATAAGACCCCAAACAAGTCGAGTCGCCACAATAATCCGATCAAAAAGATAGTTCAAAAGATAGTTCAGCTAATTCTGCCACAAACAGGCAGTTCCTCTGAAACGTATCTTATTGCTATTGGTGGGGTATTGCTGATTTTGCTGCTCAGTGTCATCCTTCTTAAAAGGAAGAAAAAGTAACTTTTAATTAAAAAGAGTCTGGGAAAAAAGTCATTTTTTGACTAAATTCTAATAAAACTCAAAAATAAAACCGTTGATATATTAAGGTTTATAGAACCAAGATAATCAACGGTTTTTGTAATTTAAGAGTTTCTTCCCAGACTCTTTTGTCTAGTTATAGATTTTTTGATTAGTCCATTTTTGCGAGTGTAGTTTAATTGGTAGAATAATTGCTGGCGAGTATTCGCACGCTTTCTTTTTGCCCGCAACACACCCACCGATAAACTGTAATCTGGAAAATAGTGATATGTGTTCCATTTTCATATAAATATTAATCATCAAACTTCAACATAGTAATGACTATAATTGTTAGGATCAACGTAGACATAAATGGTATCACCCACGTTTAACCCATGAAGAGCAGTGGAGTTAAAGACAGGGGCACTTTCGAAGTGGTATCGTTCATTTGCTTCCTCATAGTAGCACTTTATTATCTTGCCAACCACACCGTTCAAAATTACATGACTATCGGTTATAGCTGATACTATCGCAGTGACTCGCTGTCCAGTTTTCTTTAATCGATGTCTCCCTCTATCAGCAAAGACGTATTTAAGGAAGATACTTCCTAAAATGGTGAAAACTAAGCCTATCCCACCCCAAATGGCAAGATTAAGTATTCCTGCACCGGGTATAGTTGGATTTGCTGGGGCTTGAGGATTAATAAGTATTTTGATTTTCTTACCTATCTGCATCGAGGGAGTATATGTATCTAAACGGATATCGGTGTAGCGTTGACCGTGATAGCGGTAGTCTATGTACACCTCATGACGTCTGGAATCCTGAGAATAGTGGGAATAGCGATTACCGCTCTCGTGATAAGTAACGATATCTGTGATCCTGGCAGTAGCACTCTCTCCCTTGGCCTGTAGCTGAGAAGTACGCCAGTAGGCTAGAGAGCCGATCCCAATTAAAGTTACGCCCAGTAATAAGAAGATCCATCCAAATAGGCTAAGAATTTTTTTCATCGCAAGCTCCTCCGTTAACTATTATGAAGACCAATCTTGGAATCACTATTCTTCTAAAAGTCTAATGATCTAAGAGTGAATCGTACTTTTAGTCATATTATATTAAAGATAATACCTTATTTCACCTATGTGATGATAGTACCATTTAAAAAGGACTAGCTTAGTCGCATAATCTTTCACCAAGAGATGTGAATTTGGGGTCCATTTTGAGAAATAGCCACTTGAAAATAAAAGCCCCTCAATCCTACGATTAAGGACTAAGGGGCTATTTTTTTGTTAAAACATATTTTCGCCCGTATTTTGTGGCGGATAATGCTATAATTTAGACAAACAAAAAGGAAGCTTTGCACTAACAAGGCTTCCCCAGTAGAGCCGTTTAAGACGGTAGCAATTAATTAGTGATTAAATAACTGCTAGCTTGCCAGAGCTAAGGCGGTTATTTTTATTGATAGGGAACCAGTATCTATGATGGAACTATTGGAAAATTAGCAGGTGCATAATATGTTTAACCAAACTTATAAACAAATATCAGGGTACATTCAAAGAAAGGATATAAATGAAACTTTAAAATTCTCCTATTCTAATTTTTTTACAAAATTTGGTGTATTTATCTTAGCCATGGGATTCGTCTTTGGATTATACGCTATTGGTATTGGGCCTACGCAAGGAAATTGGGGAGAAACAGGGAACATGGTCGCTAGAATATTACTGGATATCGTGGGCCCACTGGTAAAAATATCTGACGGTATCTTTTTCCTGATGCTATTGGCGTGGGTAGTTATACCATACTACAATCGAGGAATTGCAGCAGTACAGGGCTCGTTGATCGGATTAGTTTGGTGTCTGACGACATTTTTTTCACTTTGTTCTTTGTCTACGATAGCACTTGTAATAGTACAAGGCTGGATTTCCTTTTTTATTCAACTTGCCATTGTGCTTATGTATTTTTGTGTATCTATTTATATGTGGATTATGAAAATACACACTAAGGAAACGAAGATAGGTACTCTAAAAGTTACTATTGTTACATTAGGCGTAATGTTGCTCATTAATTTTGTAATGATTATATACTTAGTTACCTGTAAGCATATAAATTTTTACTTCTCATTAGCTTCAGCATTAATCGTATTTTATGTTCTATTAATTGCAATAATGTTCTATCAATTAGATAGGACTTATAAAATGATTTATATCCAGAAGTATAATCGACAATTCAGAATTGCATATAAAATACCAGATAAAAAGTGGTGGTTCACAGCCAAGAGGGCAGCGAAACATCCGCGGGTTTATCCGCCAGTAGAGGAAGGAACAAAGGAACCAACGCCAAAGGAGGGAAATAAGCATGGATGATGACGAATCTAATTTCTCGTATAAAACCTATTTATGGGGAATTGTCGGCTTTATAGTTTTCGCATTAATTTATACGCCCCTTGTTTGGTTACCAATTATAAAGAATCGCCTACAAACGGGAGTTGGAAATAGCACACTCTTTTGGATCGTCAATTGTATCGGCGTAATACCCTTCATCGCAGTTTATGGATTAATCAAGGCAATGTTTAAAAAGTGGCGCAAAGAGAAAGGAAGTAAGTAGGATGGGAAAAGCAGATTTATTACCGATGGGTTCGTTAGTATATTTAAAGGGCGGCGATATGAAGTTAATGATTATTGCCCGGGGACCGATTTTTGAAGATAAATAAGCTTTATCAGACTGTTCGGATCTAATTTTCTAAACACGGCATCAAGTGCCCACAGAATCCGAAGAGACTGACAAACAGCTGGTAAAGCAGCCCGTTTTTTTTACGACATCATGTGTCCAATAGCGATATGGCTTATTTGCTTTATCTCCACTTTTATTTTAGGCAAAAATAAAAGTGTTGAATCATAATTCCGTCGAATTATGATTCAACACCAGGTTAGTATGTTTTTTTGCCGATGATTTTTAATCAGCTCAACAACTAAGGCTATTAGATTGATAATCAATGTACCAAACAATAACATTAGCTGTAATGCGTCCGTAATGGACAACATGGCTACTCCTTTCGTTAGGTTTCCGGTTATCTATGATGATTACACCATAGGTACCACCTTCTTCCAGTTTCGCCACCGCCTTAACTTCTCTACTTAATCCATTATACAGAAAAATTATCTTAATGTATCATTATTTTTAGCTCACAGCTTAAGCCTTTAGAAAAACATGCTTTAGAGCAATTGAAAGATAATTCGCCAATGCAGTTTACCACTCAGGAGCATGAACAGGGCCTTGCTTATTTGAGTGGGCATGTCAAACCTGATGAGATTCAGAATGCTAACTTGTTACGGGTATTGAAGAATAGAGGCACGCAACAATTATTTATTGGTGAAGCCAGCCAGGATCACGAGATTTCGGTTAAACAGATTACACAAGTTAAGCAAGCTTTAGAGCGGCATAATCAAAAAAAGGATAATTACCGTCACGAAAGCATGGCAGATTATCGAGCAGTTAATTATCGGGAAACTAAGCCACGGGACTATTTAGGCAGACTATTAACGGACACGTTAATGAACTTATTGTATGACGACCAGCAGGAGCAGATGCAAACACAAAAAAGACAGGTAGACTTAGCGTATGAATTAGAGAGAAAGCAACGGCAACATCATAAAAAAGGACGACATTATGGGATTTTGCATAGATAAAGACAGACTAACTTATTTTTTGAATTAAATTCGATATATGATATAATTGACTTATGAAAACACCAAAGTTTAAGAGCTATCAACGATTAAATGGTCATGATGAGTTTGTGGAATTTTATCAGCAATTACCAGTCAAAGATCGTAAAAAATTAATTGCATTAATCCAAGCAATTGAACAACAAGGACTATTAACAGCTGCTAAAATGGAGTGGATCAAGAAATTAGACAGTAACCTATACGAGATTAGGTCCAAAGTTGCTTCAAATATCCAAAGAGGTTTGTATTTTCATGCCGAAGAAGAGCAATACATTATTACGCATGGTTTTACTAAGAAGACTCAGAAAACACCAGCACGTGAAATAAAGCATGCTAAGGTAATTCGTGCAGAATACTATCAACGAAAGGAAGATGAAAAGAATGGCTAACAAAATTTATTTAACAGATATTGATGATCTTTTTTCCAAAGATTTACAAGATCCAACCTTTGCTAATGATGTTAAAGCAGAACTAAATAAATTAAATAGTGCTGTCGCGGTACGGAGTGAACGTGAAGCGTACGGCTGGACTCAACATGATTTAGCAGAAAAGTCGGGTTTACCACAGTCAACAATTGCTAGAGTGGAAAATGGTGCTAATACAAGCATGGATACCATTTCAAAGATTGCAAATGCATTTGGCAAGTCGTTGCAAATTAGTTTTGCTTAATTTGTAATTAGTAAAAGGCATTCACCTTAAATGAATGTCTTTTTAACTATCTAGTGAGTTATTGGAAAGAGGAGATATTAATGCGTTTAGATTATCAGCAAACCTACAAAGAAGAGATTTTAGTGGAATTTGCTAGTAGTGTTTATGCGCAAGTAGTTAATTTAGTTGTTGAGCATAAGTTGAATATTCATGATGAAAATCATTTCTTAGTTCATCTTATGCACCAGTTAGGAGACGCTAAGTTGGCAATCACAGACGCTCATTCTTTGGAAGAACTAGAGACAACTCAAGAATACTGGCAAACTATGAATGAATACGTAAAGAGACTCTGTTTAATGTAAAGAGGGAGGAAAATAAATGACACCTGAAGAATTAGCACGTGCGTTTCAAGTTTCCGAAGATGATATTTGGAATTTTATGAATGATAAAACCTATTCAAAAAATCAATATGGTGAAGTTATTATTTCTGGGATTGACTGTGTAGAAATGCATGATTATTTTGTTCATGGCATTAAAGACGGTTTTGATTAAAGTGAGGAGTGAGTAAAACGACAACGAGAAAAGAATATTTTGCGGATAGGATAGCGAACTATCTAGCAGAGTTAAACAAGTTGAATCTTAATGCGTAAGCACAAACATTTAGTCCAGCTGATTATCAAGAATATTTAGTTGAATGGGACGATGTCTTAACTTCTTTGCGTGATTGTTCTAATGAGTTTGCTAAGGAAAACCTACAAATGATAGTTGAATGACTAACTTCGAGTCTATTTGATAATTAAATATGTGCTGTTGACTGAAATTGAAAAGAAAATAAGAAACGCATGAAATCAATGTTCAAAAACAGATCTCATGCGTTTCTTTAGTTTGTCTTATAAAGGAGTTAAAAACTTTTTGTTTTTGTGACTAGCCTTTCAATACTATAAGTTCTATTCAACACCTTTTAATGCCTGAACCATATCTATCCGTTTTACGCGACGACTAATAAACAAAGTTGTTGATAGAGAACAGATCCACACAAAAACACTAGATATAACAATTGTTTTCCAATCAAAGTATCTTGTATATTCAAGATTAATTGTTGAAAAGATGCTAACATATTGTCCTAAGAACCAGATTCCCGCAGGAATTCCAATAATCCACCCTACGAACGTAGTCATTAAATTTTCCATTAATGTTAGATTTCGAATCTCATTTCGATGTGTTCCTAAGACTCGTAGCGTGGCATAATCACGGGTACGCTCAACAAAACTTAGTGATCCAAGGTTATACAAAACGATCACGATTAATAAAACTCCAAAAACAATGATCAAAATAAAAATACTCATTAGATTATTAACAAAGTTATAGGCATTGTTTTTCTGATCTTTGATTTTAATAGTCGAGTCAATTTCGTTTTTGTTATAAGTGTAATTCTTTTTAACTAGTAAAGTTGAAGGAGCAAAGGTTCCTCCTGCTTTTTCCCAGGACTTTTTAGTTAT
>OLAE01000409.1_pt1 | contig 11029 bp, 7 predicted proteins | sample 1608951 | NCBI WGS metagenome assembly OLAE01 (sample SAMN02674970, study PRJEB24791) | human gut metagenome, SKBSTL043 | isolation source: stool | host: Homo sapiens | place: USA | reverse complement strand
CCGTCGCGGGAGGCTTCGCGGGCCTCGGCTTCGTGCTAGCCGCCGCCGTGACGTTACGGGGAGCCCGTCGCGTGCTGGCCGTCGTACTGGTGCCGCTGGTGCTGGCGTCCACCGCGCTCGGCGTGGACTCGATTTACGGCGAATACCAGACCATCGGCACCCTCGTCGGCTACACGCCGTACGCCTCGCTCGGCTCAATCGAGGTACACAAGGCCGCGATGAGCGTCAGCGACTGGCGTAGCAAGGCGCAGAAGGGCAGCCTGCCGTCCATGCCCAGCCAAGGCAAGGTGCTCACCGTCGACATTCCGAACGCCAAATCCAACTTCACGGCCCGCAAGGCGATGATCTACCTGCCGCCCGCCGCGCTGTCCGACCGTCCGCCGGCCTTGCCAGTGATGGAGCTGTTGGCCGGGCAGCCCGGTAGCCCCAGTCGCCTCATCGACGCCGGCAACATCGCCGCCACGATGAATGCGTACGCCGCCAAACATGACGGGCTCGCGCCGATCGTGCTCGTGCCCGACCAGAACGGCGAGGCCACGCACAACAGCCTGTGCGCCGACACCACGCAAGGCAACGCCGAAACCTACCTCACCACAGACGTGGTGAACTGGGCCAAGAAGATGCTGCCCGTGGCCAAGTCGGCCCGCATGTGGGCGATGGGTGGGTTCTCGCAAGGCGGCACCTGCACCACGCAGCTCGTCCCGCGTCATCCCGAAATCTACGGCGCGATGCTGCCGGTGGACGGCGAACTCAAGCCGACCAACGGCAGCGTCGGCAAGATGGTCCAAGAGTATTTCGCCGGCGACCGCAAGGCATACGACGAACAGGTGCCGGTCAACGCCATCGCCTCCAGCGGCACATCTGAGCAGGCGCTGTTCACCGGTGCTGGCGAACGGGACAAGGAATCGATTAGCAACATGCGCACGATTGCCGCCGCCGCGCGCAAAGCCGGCATGGAGGTCACCGAGCTGATCGTGCCCGGCGCCGGCCACGACTGGCACGCGGTGCAGGCGGTCTGGCGGCCCGGTCTCGACTGGTTTGGCGAACGGACCGGCTTGGGCGAGATGGCGAAATCGTTGAAGGAGTACCCACAAGTGGAGGTGTTGCAATGAGCGAAGAATCGCGTAAGCACAACAGTCATGCGGCGGAAAGCTGGCGCGAACTGGCCGGCGACGTGCGACAGTGGGCGGACGGTCATCGACTGGCCATCACTGCCACGGTGGCGCTGGTGGTGCTGAACTTGGTGGTGTGGCTGGTGGTCGCGATGGCCGGATTCGCGTTCCCGCTGCGGCTCGACACCAGCATGGCCGAATTCGATTTCGGCAAACTCTTCTGCACGCTGTTCTTGGCGCGCGGCGTCATCCAGCTCATTCTTGATGCCGTGCTGTGGCTCGTCATGCTGTCAATCGCCGAGCCGTGGCTTGGCCGCGCACGTACCGTCGGCACCGCGCTCGCCTGCGCGCTCGGCGGCGTGATCGTGGGCCTGATCTTGTGTGCGGCGGCCGGATGGCTGTTCCAGGACTCCCAATTCGTCTCCCGCATGCAGTTCGCCCTGAGCCCGCTGGTGTTGCCGGTCGGCGCGCTTATGGCGGCCAGCGCGTTCTGCAGCCATCTGTTGCGGCGGCGTATTCGGCTGATCGGCTACGTGGCGATTCTGGTCGCGCTGCTTTACAGCGGCAATCCTGGCGATTACTGCATTCTCGCCGCCGCGCTGATCGGACACGCGGTCGGCCGCGTGATGGCCGGGTCGCCCGCGCACGCCGAAACCGGATGGCACTGGCTGCGCAGCACCTCCTTCGAGGCGCGGCGCATGTTCGCGGCCATCGCCGTGGTGCTGGCGCTGGGGCCGGTCATCGCCATCACCTCGCATAATCACGCGGGGCCGCTCAGCACGGTCGGCCTGCTCATGAGTCCGGTCTCCGTCGACGACGGCACGCTCGCGCGCTGCCTGGCCGGCGCCACGCACAGCGGCTGCTTCCTGCAATTCGACCTGATGCGCGCCTCGATGCCCGGCGCGGTACTGCGCTCGCTGCTGCCCACCGCCGTGACCCTGGTGCTGGCGTGGGGCCTGTATCGCGGACGTCGGTTCGCGGCCACCTGCGCCGTGGCCATCAACCTGTTCACTGCGGGAGTAGCCATCGCCTACTACCTGATCGTGCCGCTGAGCTTTGCGCCGGACGGCATGACCTCACTGCTGCAGCACGGCGCGATCACCGCCTGCGTGGCGAACGCCTTGCCGCCGCTGTTCTTTGCCGTCGCCTTGACTGCGGCGTTGAAGCATTTCCCGATTCGCGTCGGCTGGCGGCGACTGATCGGCGGCGTCGGCGCCATCGTGCTGGTTCTGCTGGCGTGCGCCGCCGTGTACCTGATGTACGGCATCGCCCAGCCGGATGAATTCTCGCCGCGTGCCACGGCCTCGTCGCTGTTGGCCGAACTGCCGGGGCGCTTCCTGCCCATCGGCTTCCTGAGCCATATGAAGTTGTCGTTCGTGCCGCGTACCCCGATGGCCTCGATCGTGTATCAGGGCGTCGGCCTGGTGTTCTGGATCGTGGTGCTGGTCGTGGTGATCCGCTGGATGAGCGACGTGAGCGAATCGAACGAGCGGGCGCAGGCACGCGCCGAGCGGCTGGTCGAAACCGGCGGCGAATCGATGAGCTTCATGACTACGTGGGAAGGCAACAGCTACTGGCTCTCGCCCACGGGCAAATCGGCCGTGGCATATCGCGTGCTCAACGGCATCGCCTTGACCTGCACCGGGCCGTTCGGCGAGCCCTCCGAGTGGATGGACGACCTGACCGGCTTCACCCAGTATTGCGTGGAGCGGTCGCTTTCGCCGGTGTTCTACAGCGTGCATCGCGAACAGCGCGACGCGTTGCTGGAGGCCGGCTGGAGCTCCATCGAGGTCGGCAGCGAAATGGTCGTGGACCCGCGCGGCTGGAAGACGACCGGCAAGAAATGGCAGGATGTGCGCACCGCCATCAACAAGGCCAAGCGCGACGGCGTGACCGATGTGCAGTCCACGTTCCTGGAAGCGTCGCTCGATGTGCGCGAGCAGATCGAGGACATCTCCGAGGAGTGGGCGCAGCTCAAGGCGCTGCCGGAAATGAAGTTCACGCTCGGCGGTGTCGAGGAACTGCGCGACCCGCGCGTGCGGCTGCTTTACGCCATCGACGCGGACGGGCGCGTGCTGGGCGTCACCAGCTGGCTGCCCACCTGGCGCGACGGGCGCATCGTCGGCTGGACGCTGGACTTCATGCGCCATCGCACCGACAGTCCCAACGGCATTATGGAGTTCCTGATCGCGCGCATGGCCGAGCGCCTGCGCGACGAGGGGCTTGCGGATCCTGAGCATGCCGTAGAGTTCATGAGCCTGTCCGCGGCACCCTTGGCCGGCATGAACCCCGAGCGAGACAATGCCCGGGAAGGCGGGGTGCCGGCCGGCGAAGGCACGCAGGTGCTCCAACACGCGCTGCAGATTGTGGCCGACTGGATGGAACCCGCCTACGGCTTCCACTCGCTGTTCAACTTCAAGCGCAAGTTCCAGCCCACCGAAGCGCCGGTCTACGTGTGCTACCCGGACCCGGCGGCGTTGCCGCAGATCGGGCTCGCGGTGGTGCGCGCCTACGTGCCCAGCGTGACGCCCGCCGAAGTAGCCGGCATGCTCAGCACGCTGCGGTCGTGAAGGTGTGCACACGGGTACGCAGGCTAGCCGATTCGAGCCTGAGACGGGGTATCTGCTTTCAGAGAGGTACATTTGGCCTCTTGCGGACAACTAACTGCCTTCAAAGAGGTACCTGAACTCTGAAATCCCGAGTATGAGCGTTGCAATGACGGCGTTTGTACTCGGGATTTCCCGTATTCGGTACCTCTTTGAACGGAGAAAGCATTCTGCAGAAGCCCGAATGTACCTCTTTGAGCGGCGAAAGCCCAGCGAGAAGGGCGCAGAAGGCGCTATCTCCGTTTCGAGGGGTTGATTTGGCCTCTCCGGGAGGTCTACTCCTGCTTCGAGGGGCTGATGGCCGAGTATTCACGCTCCAAAATCGGCGGAATGGCGTTGACGCGGATGGGCTTTTACATGCGGTCTAGCTGCCGACCAGCCCCTTGAAACGGGAGTAGACCTCCTGCGAAGGCCGAATCAGCCCCTCGAAAGCGGTTTTGCCGGTGCAGAGGTGTCGTTGACTGCATCGCGAGCCGCCTCGACGTAGTAACGTGGGGCGCATGAGCGAACGTAACGAACACAATGACGGAAATACGCAAACCGCATACTTCGCCGGCGGCTGCTTCTGGGGACTGGAGCGCTACTTCCAGAACGTCGACGGCGTCACGGACACCACGGTCGGCTACGCGCAATCCACCGTCGAATCGCCGACCTACGAGCAGGTATGCGCGGGCGGCACGGATGCGGCCGAAACCGTGAAAGTCGAGTTTAACCCGGCACAGGTCAGCCTGCGGACGCTGACATTACTGTTCCTGGAGGTCATTGACCCGTTCTCCGTGGACCAGCAGGGCGAAGACCGCGGCCGGCAGTACCGCACTGGCATGTTCTACACGGACGAGACGCAGCGCGCCGTGTATGTGGCGGCCTTGGAGCAGCTGGTCGACCGCCAGCCGCAGCGCCCGGCCGTACTGGTCGAACCGCTGCGCAACTTCTACCCGGCCGAGGCACATCATCAGGACTATCTGGTGAACAATCCCGGCGGCTACTGCCATGTGCCGATCGCCGCAATCGCGAACGTAAAACGCCGTCAGAAGTACGTGGAACGCATCTGGGATCTGACGCTTGAGCAGTTCGCGGTCACACAGAACGCCGCTACCGAGCGCCCGTTCGTCAACGAGTATGACGAGGAGTTTGAGCCCGGCATTTACGTGGACATCGTCAGCGGCGAGCCGCTGTTCTCGTCGCGAGACAAGTTCGATTCCGGCTGCGGCTGGCCCGCGTTCTCTCGCCCGATTGCCGGTGACTTGCTGACCGAGCATGAGGACCACCGCATTCCGGGCCGCGACCGCATCGAAGTGCGCACGTCGGACACACAGATTCACTTGGGCCACGTGTTCACCGACGGCCCGGCCGACCGCGGCGGCCTGCGCTACTGCATGAATTCCGCCGCCCTGCGCTTCGTGCCGCGCTCGCGCATGGCCGAGGAAGGATACGGCGACTGGATTTCGGTTGTGGATGGGGATGAGCAGGCATGAGCATGGAGAATATTGCGGGCGCTCGCAAGCCCGCCAAGCGTGAGGATGAGCACACGGTCGCCGGCGAGCATCGCATGATGCGCCGCGCGTAACCGTGGCATCGCCGCCACGTTCGTGTCGCATAATTGCTGCCCGGCCACGTCATAATTCGCCGTGCCGCGTGGGAGCGCTGTGGCGGCTACGACGAGTCGATGCGCGGCGACGCCACCGCCAGTCAAGCCTTCATGGCCCACCCCACCTACGGCGACGGCGGAATGGCCGCCGCCGTACGGTTGAGGAGCTGATGGTCAGCCGGCTAAATGCCGATAGAGCTCTGGATCGATTGGCCGGGCCAAACGCAGGACCGACAGGGTGACCTTCACACTGCCCTGTCCGGTTGCGTCAGGCTTGGTGGTGAGCTGAGGATTCTCAAACGCAGCGACGTGGCCAACGTAGTAGTACTTGCCATCGGCCTCTTCCGCCTTGCGCATGACGAATAGCGGGACGAAATGTGTGTGGTCCCAATTCGGGCCAATGCCGCTAAGCGCCCATCGGAATTCCGGAGACTGCGGAGTGCGTCCGTTCTTGCTGAAGTATTTCATTTCCTGTGTGCTCAGGAATTCATCCTCGTATTGGCTGGCCGCGTATTTCACGAAGATGGGCATGGTGTTGGTTTCCTTGTCGAGCAGGTAACCACCCACGTTTTGCGGAGTGTTTTCCTTCTTCCATCCGCACAGGCGCATGACGTCAGCCATGGAATATTTGCGCTCGTACAAGAACATGTGGTCGAAGACCTGTTGCCTGGCGGCGGCCTCGCGGAACATATCTCGGCAATTGGCCATACCGGTGCGCAAAGTGTCCGCGAAGAAGATGCGGAACGTTCGGTTCGTGGCAAGTATGTCGGCGAATCTGCTGCTCAACCGATATGCGGTGTCGCTTCCTGTGCCGGTGCTGTTCAAGGTTTCGACCAATGGCTGGTTGCCAAAACGATTGCAGTTCGGGCCGGTGAAATATGAATAATCGAGCACGCTGATCGCAGAGTCGAATTGCGCGTCTGAACCATCGGCCAGCGGGAATTCAGTACGAATCGCATCGAGCAGTTCGCTGCGGCCGATTGGCGAGCCCGCACTCCAATGCTGAGGTACGTCGTCGTCGAGCCGTTCGCTGACGAAATGGCATAGCTGAGCAAGAATGACCAATTCGTGCGGTCGCAATCCGGGCAGCAGCAGCTCCGCTGCCATCTTGAGTATCGCGTCTTCAACGTCGGTCACCGGCTCCAACTGATCCTCAAATGTCGCTTCATGATGTTTGCCTTTGCCCAGGCTTTTTTCACGGGAACGCACGAAATCAAGATAGTTGCTGCGCTTCGATGCGATGGTATACGGCAGTGAGGGGTCGTAGTTATAGATGTCCGTAAGCATGGGGATGCGGCCCAGCTCGTAACGGACTTGGCGATACTGTTCGGACAGCTTTTTCATGTCGGACCAGTCGGCGGTGTCCAAAGACTTAAGGATGCGCTCCTTGGCGATCGGGTCGAAACTGATGGACGACAGGCCGATTGACTTTCGCTGCAGGTTCTTGCGAGCCCTGTCGCGGTCGCCGGTGTTGCCGTATAACGCCACCGGAATCAGATAGTTGTTGTTGTAATTGCCGATGAAATCGATAACCACAACGCTTTCTTTGTGAGGGAATTTGCGCAGTCCGCGCCCGAGCTGCTGCGTGAAGATAATGCTGGATTCGGTGCTGCGCAACATGACGATTTGGTTGACGGCGGGAATATCGACTCCCTCATTGAACATATCGACAGTGAAGAGATAGTCGAGTTCGCCTTCAGTGAGCTTGCGGACGTATTCGTCTCGCTGCGCTTGGGACACGGGCCTGCCGTCATCGTCCGTGCTGGTAACGGCAGCGGTGCGATAGGGGCGTTCATCTTGTTGATTCCACTGCTGGTTAAACAGCTGGGACAGCTTATGGGCTTCCTCCTGTCGGCTGCAGAACACGAGTCCGGTGACCGGAATGTTGAACTGCCCATATTCCTGCAACTTGTCAATGATGTAGCGGACTCGCTTTTCGGTGGCAAGCTGCTCGATCTCGTACTTGAGCTGTTTCGAGTCCTTCGCATCAAGACCCTTGGAGACATCGAGACGATGGGCGATTCCATTCGGATCGTCGTCGGAGCCAAGGTATTCCGCAACGCCGTAGTAGTGGAATGGACAGAGCATGTTCTCGTCCAACGCCTTTTGCAAGCGAATTTCGTACGCGATGTTATGCCCGAATAGCTCGAAGATGTTGATGCCGTCGGTGCGCTCTGGCGTGGCGGTCATGCCGAGCATGAAGTCGGCATCTTTGAAATGATTGATGACGCGCTGATATCCTTCGGCTCCAGCGTGATGAACTTCGTCAACCAGAACGTAGTCGAATTCATCGGATTTGAATTGCGCCAAAACCTCCGGCTGCCGCATCGTCTGTACCGTGGCGAATACGTAGCGGCGGTCCTGTTGCTTGCTGGTGCCTGAATACAATCCCAATTCGGATTCATCACAGCCGAGCACCTTTTGGTAAGAGTTCATTGCGGTTTGAAGAATCATCTGCTGTTGGGCGATGTACAGCATGCGCTTCGGCTGGCATTCGCGTCCGTCGAATGCGGAAAGGTACGTCTTTCCGGTGCCGGTGGCCGACACGATAATTGCGCGGTGCTCGCCTTGTTCACGAAGTTTCTTGAGATTCGCCAACGCCTCCTGTTGCATGGCGTTTGGCTGAATGTCATGCCCCTCAAACGACTGCAGAATCTCATGACGCGGTGGGGCGTATTTCTTGAAATCTTCCTCATACTGTTTGATCCACTCTTCGGTCAGCGGAACGGAATCGGCCACCTGTGAGTCGATTTCATCCTGGAACTGCCCGACCAGCTCTCCATCCGCCAGCGATGAGACTTTGAGATTCCATTCGCGTTGCGTGGTCAATGCGGCTCCAGTGAGATTGGAACTGCCAACGTACAGGTCGTAATAGGGCGTACCGTCTTTCATGCGGCGAGAAAAGATATATCCCTTTGGATGGAATGGCTGTCCTTGAGCCATTGCGGCCACTGAGGCATTGCGGGAGCCTTCCCACACGCGAACGTCAACACCAGTGGTGTTCTGAAGATGCAGCAGCTCCCAGAATGCCCTGGGATCGTTGAAATGATTTTTCGTTGAGGTAATCAGTGTGCCCGCTCGGGTCGCTGTTTCATGGTGACTTCTGAAGTCTTCAAATAAGCTGAGCACGGCCTCAGCCGAGACGAATGCGACAGAAATGTCGAAGGAATCGCTAGTAGCCAAGGAATTGCCGATTTCCTCGCGCATGGTCAATCCACCGGGGCGATTTGCGATGAGGGTCGGCTTATATTCGCCGGGAGCATCTGAGCGCGGCTCGATCAGACCTGAGATGACATCTTCGAGGATTGAGGGTGTCGGGCCAGGATCACTATGTTGCGTGTTGGCCGGAGAGCTTGAGGTGCTGGCCAGATTGATAGACATGTTGTCTTGTTCCCTTGCGATTCGAATTGTTTGTTGATGACTGCATGACTGCATGGCTGCGCTATGGCGCATTCATCGGAGCGTCAGCTGTTTGCTGGCGATAATCGCGACTGCTTCGCGATCTACCGGAGCCCAGTTCAATGTCGGCATATCGGCAGGATTCAGCCATCGGATATCAGTATGCTCGGTGAGATGCGGTGTGCCGGCGATGAGGTGACAGACGAATGTAGTGAGCCGTACGGTCCCAAAGTCGTAGGCGTATTCGCTGGTGCACACTTCTTCCGCGACTTCAACTTCGCATAACAGCTCTTCTTCGATTTCGCGGTGTAAAGCCTGCCGCGCTGTTTCATGAGGTTCGATTTTGCCGCCGGGGAATTCCCAGTATCCGGCCAACGACTTCCCCGGACCGCGTTGTGCACATAGTACGGTGCCGTTGGTGACGATTGCGGCTCCCACGACGTTAATGATTTTGCGTTCCGGCTCCATGAACAACCAGGATACAACGCTTCAAGATCCACAAGCGATCCACGATCCTCGACAGTTTCGCAAGAACGATCCTGATTCAATCGGAACTACTGGAATCGCAGTGTTCTAGGGCATTTGTGGAACGAAAAGAAAGGCTGATCAATGGTGAATGAACGGCAGACCGATACGTGTGCGGACGTGATGTACAGGCGTGAACGGCAGAGAGGCTGTGGCGAAGCAGGGCTGGACTTCGCCCCTTTCATTCCCTCACAGGATGAAGTTGATCAGCAGATGAGCGCATTGGATGACAAGCTTGTGTCCAAGGCTCAGGAACAATACGCGAACCGAGAAATCTATCCTTTGGACGAGTGCTATCAGTTGGACGGGTCGACGTTTATCTCAGCCGAGGCGTTTGAAGAGATTCTTGGCGACGAGCAAACGCATTATATGGCTTGGAAAAACGGCTGTATTGATAAGCTGTCCATTGATTATTGGGAGATGCCGGATGTGATGGCCTATCTTGTGGAGCGCAGCATTGCGGAAGGTGACGGCGGTGAATGCTGTTATACGGATGCTCAGCCGATTGATTATGCGGAAGATTGTGCGTACTCGCCCAGCGAGATGTTGGAGTGCTTAGGCGCCAATTGGCAAGAGCAGGGTGTTGCCGATGATGGTTTGAGTTACGCGTTGTACGGGCACCCGAATATCAATGTCGAGAACGTGTCCGGTTCGATGATGGTCGTATCGACGGAGCAGCCTGGGCTTTCGGTGATGGTTGATTATCGCAGCGGAATTTGGGTGGTCCAGCCGTTTGCCCATGACGAGTCATTTGGGTCTGCGATTCAGTTTGGTGAGCGGCTTGCGCCCGTTGAGGCTGGCCTTTTGCGGCCCAATGTCTATCAGCATTTTTTGGAGGCGAAACATGCGTTTGATTACGCAATCGCGTGGATTGAAGATGTTGGGGAAGGCGCTCTCGACTATTGTGGTAGCCAAGAGAAGCGATCCGTTTCCGAGGTGAGATTCGGGAGCGATCCGACTCTCGGCAGTGATTCATCCACGCAGACAAGCCAAAGGAGCCTCGCCATGATTCTCGTCACCACCACCCCGTCCGTCGACGGATACACCATCACCAACTACCAAGGCATCGTCTTCGGCGAAGTGGTATCCGGTGTGAACATGTTCAAGGATCTTGGCGCGGGCCTGCGCAACATGTTCGGCGGCCGCAGCCAGGGCTATGAGGAGGAGCTGATGCGCGCCCGCAACGAGGCCATCGCCGAGATGCAGCAGCGCGCGGAGGCGATGGGCGCGCACGCCGTGGTCGGCGTGGACATCGACTATGAAGTGCTCGGTGCCGACAACGGTATGCTGATGGTCACCGCGTCCGGCACCGCCGTGCAGATCGCGCGTACGGCCTGAGCTCATCGAGCACAGGCCAAACCTGGGCCAGAACTCGTCCATCAAGCCGCACTCTGTCGGTTATCGTGACGCATTACACTGGCGCTCATGACCATACGAATCGAAGCATACGACCGGCTGCCCGACGCGGCCCGCGCCATACGCGAGCAGGTGTTCATCCGCGAACGCGACTGGCGGCCGGAATTCGATGAATGGGATGCCGTGTCCGTGCATCTGCTGGCGTTCGATTCGAACGATGCGCCCAATCGCCCCGGCCTGTCCGCGCAATCGGCCTCGTCTATTCAGTCCGGCCAGCCCGACCAGAATCGCCCCGTGGCGACTTGCCGGTTCTATGCGGACCCCGACCATCCCGACCAGCCCGGGCGATACGTCATCGCGCGGCTCGCGGTGCTGACCGAAGCGCAAGGCAGAGATCGGAAGAGCGTCGTGTAGGGAAAGAGTGTAGATCTCGGTGGTCGCCG
>OLAE01000404.1_pt1 | contig 11223 bp, 9 predicted proteins | sample 1608951 | NCBI WGS metagenome assembly OLAE01 (sample SAMN02674970, study PRJEB24791) | human gut metagenome, SKBSTL043 | isolation source: stool | host: Homo sapiens | place: USA | reverse complement strand
GCTACCGGACACCATCCCAAGCCCGACTGGCGCGACGCCTACCTGCCCGGCCGCGACGTGGATGCGGTGATGGGCATCGACATCGAAACCACCGGCATCGATCCGGCACGTGACTACATCATCGACGTCGGCTTCGAGTTCATGAACATGGCCAGTCCGCGCCCGGCCGGCGAACCCGAGACATACGCCTATGAGCAGGGTTATTACGCCGCCGGCGACGCCTACGGCCAGTCCCGCCTCGCTTTTGGCGTGCCGCCGGAAAACGCGGCGCTCGGCAACGCCCTCATCGCCAAACTCACCGGCATCGATGTACGCGGCCGCAGCAGCGAGGCCGGGTACCGACTCTTCGACGAATGGCCCCAAGCCCAGGCCGGCCTGCTCGCGCGGCTTACCCAGCAGCCGTACGTGGCGCATAACGCCACCTTCGAACATAGCTGGTTCATGCTGAACGTCGCCGGATACGCGGAAAGCTACCGCGCCGGGCGCATCACCATCATCGATACCCTGCCGATGAGCCGGCAGTGGGACCCCGGCGCGGTACCCACCAACGAGCATCCTTACGGAGACAACACGCTCGACGCCTACGCCAAACGTCAGGGCGCGCTTGATTCCGCCCACAACGAACGCCACCTGGGCCTTGAGGATTCGCACATCATGCTGGTGGCCATGAAACACCATCTGGCGGCGCTGAAAGCGCAAGGGAAAGGGCCGTGGGGGTCCACCGGCAGGGCGGGCGTCGGCGGCAAGTCCTGCGGTCGTAAGCGGTGAGTACACTATTGGTCTCGTGAGTAACTATCAGGACAGCCGACAGCAGCGTGAGAACCGCCGCCGCACCATCGTGCGTGTGGTGTGCGTGGTCATAGCTGTGGCCATGCTCGGCTCCCTGGTCATCCCGGCGATTTACGCGGGGCTTTGACGTTGCCTTCGCATATTCGTGCCCGCAGTTGAACACGTCTGATGCGAGGGATTCGTGAGGTCGCCCGGCCGGTTATCGGCAAGGCAGGCCCGGAACCTTCTGACAGCATGGATTGCAGGCGGATGCGCGTGTGGCGCGGCAATGCCCGCCAACGCCAGAGGAATGTGCGAAGGCTGTCAACAAGGACGTGACTTCCCAAGGAATCTCAAAGAATCAACAGTAAGGTAAACCACGATGGCAGAATTTGACTTTACCCAGGCGATCGGCGAAGCCCGCGCCAAATACGAATCCATCGCCAAGGCGCTGGACGTCGACCGACTCAAGGCCGATATCAAGGATCTCGAAACGCAGGCCGCGGCCCCGGGCCTGTGGGATGACCCGGAAAACGCCCAGAAGATCACCAGCCGGCTGTCCGCCGCGGAATCGCAGCTGAAGCGTCTGAACTCCGCCTCCCAGCGCATCGACGATGTGGAAACGCTCGTCGAACTCGGCCACGAGGAGGGCGATCAGGACTCTCTGGACGAGGCGCAAAGCGAAATCGGCGAGATCCAGAAGGATCTCGACCAGATGGAGATTCAGACCCTGCTTGACGGCGAATATGACGAACGTTCCGCCGTGGTGACCATCCGCTCCGGTGCCGGCGGCGTCGACGCGGCCGACTTCGCGCAGATGCTGCTGCGCATGTACCTGCGCTACTGCGAGCGTAACGGCTTCAAGGCCAAGGTCATGGACACCTCCTACGCCGAAGAGGCGGGCATCAAGTCCGCCACCTTCCAGGTGGACGCCCCCTACGCTTACGGCCGACTGTCCGTGGAAGGCGGCACCCACCGTCTGGTGCGCATCTCCCCGTTCGACAACCAGGGCCGCCGCCAGACCAGCTTCGCCGCCGTGGAAGTGGTGCCGCTGGTCGAGGCCACCGATCACATCGACATTCCGGATACGGACATCCGCGTGGACACCTACTGCTCCTCCGGCCCCGGCGGCCAGGGCGTGAACACCACGTACTCGGCCGTGCGCATCACCCACCTTCCCACCGGCATCGTGGTGACCATGCAGGATGAGCGTTCGCAGATTCAGAACCGCGCCTCCGCCATGGCCGTGCTCCAGTCCCGACTGCTCGTGCTGCGCCACGAGGAGGAGGCCAAGAAGAAGAAGGAGCTCGCCGGCGATATCAAGGCCAGCTGGGGCGATCAGATGCGCTCCTACGTGCTGCACCCCTACCAGATGGTCAAGGATTTGCGCACCGGCTACGAAACCAGCCAGACCCAGGCCGTGTTCGACGGCGACATCAACGCGTTCATCGAGGCCGGCATCCGCTGGCGCCACGAACAGCGCCGCGCCGCCGAAACCGAGGAGTAAGCAGCATTATGGCGCTGATCTCACTGGACAATGTGTCCAAGATCTATCCCAAAGGCACCCGACCGGCGCTTGACGACATCAACCTCGATATCGAACGCGGTGATTTCGTGTTCCTTGTGGGTGCGTCCGGCTCCGGCAAGACCACGCTCTTGAGCCTGCTGTTGCGCGAGGAAGAGGCCACCAACGGCGAGATTCGCGTGGCCGGCAACGATCTGCGGCGCATCACCAACCGTCAAGTGCCGCAGTACCGCCGTTCGCTGGGCTTCGTGTTCCAGGATTACAAGCTGCTCAATAACAAAACCGTGTGGGAGAACGTGGCGTTCGCCCTTGAGGTGATCGGCACACGGCGGTCCACCATCAAATCGTTGGTGCCCAAGGTGCTGGATACCGTGGGGCTCACCGGCAAGGAAAAGAACTACCCGCATGAGCTCTCCGGTGGCGAGCAGCAGCGTGTGGCCATCGCCCGCGCCTACGTGAACCACCCGCAGATTCTGCTGGCCGACGAGCCCACCGGCAACCTCGACCCGACCACTTCGCTGGGCATCATGGAAGTGCTGGACGCCATCAACCGCACCGGCACCACCATCGTCATGGCCACGCATAACGAAGAGATCGTCAACTCGATGCGCAAGCGCGTGGTCGAACTGCACAACGGCAAGATCGTGCGTGACGAGGCTCATGGCTCCTATGATTCCGCCCTGTTCTTCCCGGATGCCGAAGTCGAAGCCAAGTCCGACGCCGCCCATCATGTGCTGGCGGCGGCGACCAAGGCCATCGAGGGCAGTGACGAGCCGTCCGAAGGCATCGCCCGTCTGGCCAACTCCGTGCATTCCGGCCGCACCGGCCGCTATGGCGAGACGTTCGCGCCGCTGGAAGACACGCTGACCTGGGGCAAGGGCATCCCGTTGGACGAGCAGGCCGCCGCCCTGGAAAGCACCCAGGCGTTCGACCCGTTCAATGACGAGTCCGCCGCGACCGCCGCGGTTGCCGATACGTCCGTGTCATCCGCCGCCGAGCCGCCGGCCCCGCCGGAACTGCCGGCCCCGCCGGAGCCGCCCGCACCGCCGGAACCGCCCGCACCGCCGGCCAACGAGCAGTCCGCCGACGAGCAGCCTGCTGACGAGCAGTCCGCCGACGAGCAGTCCGCTGACGAGCAGTCCGCCGACGAGCAGTCCGCCGCAGACCAAACATCCGACGATCAACCCGCTGAGGGCGCGAAGGAGTAAGGGGGATCATCATGCGAGCACGATTCATTCTGTCCGAAACGTGGGCCAACCTCACCCGTAACCTGTCGATGCTGCTGTCGCTGACGCTGGTCACCTTCATCTCATTCCTGTTCATCGGCGCTTCGGTGCTTACCCAGGCGCAGATCACCAAAGCCAAGGGCGACTGGTACGACAAGGTCGAGGTCGTGGTGTGGCTATGTCCCGACGGCACCAGCCAGTCCGCGAACTGTGCTTCCGGCAAATCGCCCTCAGCCAATGAGATCACGGCACTGCAGAAAACCATTCGCGATGAACTCAACGACGTGGTCTCCAACATCGACTATGTCAGCAAGCAGGATTTCTACGACAACACCTTCACCAAGCAGTACCCGAACGGTGAATTCCAAGGCCGTACGCTGACCGCGGACGATATGCAGGACTCCCTCTGGCTCAAGCTCAAGGACCCCACCAAATATCAGGTGGTCTCCGAAGTGCTCTCTGGCAAGGAGGGTGTGGAAGACGTTACCGATCAGCGCCAGATCTTCGACCCGGTGTTCGCCGTGCTCAACCGAGCCACGGCGGTTACGGCTGTGCTCGCCGGCGTGATGGTGGTGGTCGCCATCCTGCTGACCGGAACCACCATTCGTATGTCCGCCGCATCCAGACGAACCGAAACCGAAATCATGAGGTACGTGGGTGCCTCGAACTGGACGATTCGTCTGCCGTTCATTCTGGAGGGCACCATCGCCTCGCTGATCGGCTCGGTGCTCTCGTGCCTGATGCTTTCGGCTATCGTCAACGTGTTCGTCACCGGCTGGCTGGCGAAATCCGTTACATGGATTCCTTATGTGAATCAGCTCACGGTACTGGTGATATCGCCGTTCCTGGTTGTGGGCGCGATACTGCTGTCCATCATCGCTTCAACCATCTCGTTGCGGCGTTATTTGAGGGCGTAACGTGACCGGCTTACCCGCGAGAAATGTGATGACATCGTGTGCAAGCCTCTCAGGTTCGCATGTTATGGTATTGGCTTAAGTGAGCGAAAGGACTATTCACATATGACGAACGTACGTGTGATCAAGCCCGCACTGGCGGCACTGGTGGCCGCCGCAGCCTGTGTGGGAGGTCTGGCGTTCAGCTCGGCACAGCCTGCCCAGGCAGACACCTATTCCGACCTGATCAATGCGCAGAACCAGCACGCCGCGTCGGTACAGCGCGAGGCCGAACTCAAGCAGCAGCTGGCCGGTGCCAGCCAGGACCTGGCGAATAAGGTACTTGAGCTGGACGATCTGACCAACAACAAGATTGTCGCCGCGCAGGCCAAGGTCACACAGGCCAACGAGGATGCCGCCACCGCTCAGGACGAGGCCGATGCCGCATCCGGACGTCTTTCCGCCGCGCAGAAAGACAAGGAGACGCTTGAGGAGCAGATCAAGCAGACCGGCAAGGACTACGATGACGCGCACGCCGCCGTGGCCCAGCTGGCCCGTGACGAGATGCACGGCTCGAATGCTTCCGACGTGATGAGCGTGGTGACGGGTGCCACCAGCACACAGGACTTCGTCAATTCCATGCAGTCCCGGGACGCGTTGTCCCGCAACGAGGCGAATGCGGCTTCCTCCGCCGCGACCTCACTGAGCACGTCGAAGAATCGTGGCGAGCGCTTGGCGGCCATCGAAAAGCAGATCGCTGTGCTCAAGACCCAGGCCGATGAGAAGGCCGCTTCCGCACAGACCGCCGCCGAAACCGCGCAAAGCGAACGTGACGCTTTGGATAAGCTGCGCCAGGAAGGCGAAGCAAGGCGTGACGAACTGTCTTCCATGATCGACAGTCTGGATTCCCAATCCGCCAAGCAGGCGGCCCAGACCGTACTGATCGCCTCCCAGGTCGATTCCTACAATCGTCAGTTCCAGAAGGAGCAGCAGGACGCCGCCAACCGGGTGGATACCGGTAACCAGGGCGGCACGCCGTCCACTCCGGTGACCCCCGCTCCGGCGCCCGCTCCGGCTCCGGCTCCGGCTCCGGCGCCGGCCCCCGCCCCCGCCCCCAGCGTCGGCGGCCAAGGCACGTCGAACGGTGATTACGGCAACGCCTATGCCGCCGGCCAGTGCACGTACTGGGCGTATGAACGCCGTAGGCAGATGGGCATTGGCACGCCGTCCTATCTCGGCAATGGCGGCTTCTGGTGGCGCAGCGCCCCCTCGTACGGCTTGCGCGTGGACCACAACCCTCAGGTCGGCGCCGCACTCTCCTTCCTGCCTGGTCAGGACGGTGCCGACGGTACCTGGGGCCATGTTGCCGTGGTTGAAGCCGTGTATGGCGACGGCACATTCCAGATCTCCGAAATGAACTGGGGTGGTCCGTGGAACATGCACTACCGCACGCTGACCAATTTGGGTCAGTACTGGTTCGTCCACTGACCGGTTGGTTCGGCCGATATATGCGGTTGAAGGGTTCCTCTTGAAGAGGAACCCTTTTTCGTATTCGAGGCCGGTCCGTGATATCGTCGGATGTTGCGTTGCTACCCACGAGTTGCTACTCACGAGTTATTGCCCACGAAAGGAGGAGACATGCCCAAGGAAACCGGTGAGAAACTCATCGTCCAGAACAAGAAGGCCCGGCATGACTATGCCATCGAAGACAAGTACGAGGCAGGGCTGGCCCTGACCGGCACCGAGGTCAAGTCGTTGCGCGAAGGCCGCGCATCGCTGTCCGAGGCGTTCATCTCCATCGACCGCCGTGGCGAGATGTGGCTGGAGGGCGCGAACATCCCCGAATACCTGAACGGCACATGGAACAACCATGCGCCCAAGCGCAAGCGCAAGCTGCTGCTGCACCGACTGCAGATCACCAAGCTCGCCCGCGGCATCGAGGCCAAGGGATACACGATTGTGCCGCTGAGCCTGTACTTCAAGGACGGTCGCGTCAAGGCGGAGATCGCGCTGGCCCGAGGCAAGAAGGAATTCGACAAGCGCCAGGCCCTGCGCGAAGAGCAGGACAAGCGCGAAGCCCTACGCGCCATGCGCTACGCCAACATGCGCCACTAGTCCCGCCTCTTGGCTCCCCTCCGGAGGGGAGCCAAGAGTAGGATGTCCGCGTTGTGGGCCATTTCGCCCACGATTAACGCTTCCGTAGCATTGCACTCCTACGCTCTGGAACCATCTGGGAAACATACCCGCCCAGCTGACTATCCGGAGAGAGGAAATCCAATGTCTCTAAGCAAGGGAATACAATCCGCTGCGGCCGCCGCCCTGAGCGCGGCCATGCTGATCGCCGTGGCGGCCTGTGGCACGACTGACGGCACCGACACCGCATCCAAGAGCGGCGATTCATCCAAGGACTCGTCCAGCACTTCGATTCAAGGCTTCGACACCAGCAACATCCAGAAGGACGACGAGATCGCCGCACTGCTGCCTGATTCCGTCACCAGCGACGGCACGCTGACCGTCGGCACCGATACCTCTTACGCTCCGGCCGAATTCCTGGCCGAAGACGGCAAGACCCCGGTTGGCTTCGACGTCGACCTGTCCAAGGCCATCGCCGCCGTATTCGGCCTGAAGGGAGAAACCATCTCCTCCACCTTCGACTCCATCATTCCGTCCGTGGGCTCCAAGTACGACCTTGGCATCTCCTCTTTCACCGTGACCAAGGAGCGCATGCAGGCCGTCGACTTCGTCACCTACTTCAAGACCGGCTCCACCTACGTGGTGCAGAAGGGCAACCCGAACAAGGTCGACTCCTCGAACCTGTGCGGCGTGAAGGTGGCTGTGCAGACCGGTACCACCCAGGAAGAGGAAGTCAACAAGGCCAACGAGCAGTGCAAGGCGGACGGCAAGGATGCCATCGACATCCAGTCCTCCAAGCTGCAGACCGATGTGACCACCGCCGTGGCTTCCGGTAAGGCTGATATCTTCTACGCCGATACGCCGGTTGCCGGCTACGCCATCAAGCAGACCGGTGATACGCTCGAGGCCCTCGGCGAGGACGTTGGTGTGACCCCTGAGGCCGTGGCCGTCAAGAAGGGCGATTCCAAGACCGCCGAGGCCGTACAGAAGGCCATCCAGAAGCTGATGGATGATGGCACGTACAAGAAGATCCTCGACACGTGGGGCGTCTCTTCCGGCGCCGTTGACAAGGCCGAGATCAACCCGTCCGTCGAGTAGTTTCGGTTACTATGAAGACTCCCGTTGCCCTGCGGCGGGAGTCTTTTTGTATATGTATGCACTGTAGTGTATAAATATGCTTAACCGTTGATCGTTGCCGTTGAAGCGGCGTAAGAGAGAAGAAGAAACGATTATGCAGTCCACCAAACTGAAGTCCATTATGGCCATTGCACTGAGCTCGGCCATGCTGTTCGCCACCGCCGCTTGCGGCACCTCCGACAAGGCCGATGCCGGTACGGATTCCGCCAAGGGCTCCGATGCCGCCACCATCACCAGCTACGATGTCAGCTCCGTGGAGAAGGATGACACCATCGCCGCACTGCTGCCTGAATCCGTGACCAAGGACGGCAAGCTCACCATCGGCACCAACCCCTCCTACGCCCCGGCCGAATTCCTCGACGCCGACGGCAAGACCCAGATCGGCTACGACATGGATCTTGCCCGCGCCATGGGCAACATCTTCGGTCTCGATACCGAAATCGTCTCCTCCAACTTCGATACGATCATTCCGGCCATCGGCTCCAAGTACGATCTGGGCATCGCCGCCTTCACCATCACCAAGGAGCGCATGGAATCCGTCGACTTCGTCTCCTACTTCACCGCAGGCATGGGCTATGCAGTGGCCGCAGGCAACCCCAAGAACGTCGATGAGAACGACCTGTGCGGTCTGAACGTTGCCGTCGAGACCGGCACCGTCGAGGAAGAGGCCATCAACAAGACCGCCAAGCAGTGCAAGGCGGACGGCAAGAAAGACATCACCATCCAGTCCTCCAAGCAGCAGACCGACGCCACCACCGCTGTGGTGACCGGCAAGGCCGACGTCTTCTTCGCCGATTCCCCGGTTGTCGGCTACGCCATTGCCCAGACCGATGGTCAGCTGGAACAGCTCGGCAAGGACTTCGATGAAGTGCCGAACGCCATCGCCATCAAAAAGGGCGATTCCCAGACCACCGAAGCCGTGCAGAAGGCCATGCAAAAGCTTATGGACGACGGCACCTACACCAAGATCCTCCAGCACTGGGGCGTCGAATCCGGCGCACTGGACAAGGCCGAAATCAACCCGGCCGTCGAATAGCCGACAAGCTGTCGCGAAAATTCGAATGGGGCGCACTGTTTGTAACACAGTCGCCCCATTCGTACACTAAGGTTCAACGCTAGTTGCAACTTGCAGTTCAGGCTGCCCAACACGTCCAAGGAACCAAATTATGGCGAAGAAAGAAGTCGACGGTGAGGGAGTGAACATCCCCAACCGCATCAAGGCGCTGCCGGTCAAGCGCCCCGGCCCGATTGTGGCCGCAGTGATCGTGGTGCTGCTCGCCGCGATGCTCATTCAAGGCTTGATTACCAATCCGCGACTGGATTGGCCCACCGTCTGGAAGTACCTGTTCAACGAGAACGTGCTTGAAGGCATTCGCTATACCTTGGAGCTCACCGTGATCTCCATGGTCGTGGCGATCATCCTGTCGGTGATTCTCGCCATCATGCGCAAATCCATCAATCCGGTGCTGCGCGGCGTCAGCTGGTTCTTCATCTGGTTCTTCCGCGGCACGCCTGTGTACACGCAGCTCATTTTCTGGGGTCTGTTCGCCGTGCTGATTCCCAAGATTAGCCTCGGCATTCCGTTCACCTCGGTGGAGTTCTGGAGCATCGACTCCAACGTGGTGGTCACCGCATTCAACGCCGCATGGATTGGTTTGGCTCTGAACGAGGCCGCCTACCTGTCCGAAATCGTGCGTGCCGGCCTTGAAGCCGTGGACCCCGGCCAGACCGAGGCGGCCAAGGCATTGGGCATGAACCGCACGCTCATCATGCGCCGCATCGTGCTGCCGCAGGCTATGCGCATCATCATCCCGCCCACCGGCAACGAGACCATCGGCATGCTGAAGACCACCTCGCTGGTCACCGCCGTGCCGTTCACCCTCGAACTGCAGTTCGCCACCAACGCCATCGCCAACCGTATCTACAAGCCGATTCCGCTGCTTCTCGTGGCCTGCTTCTGGTACCTGCTGATCACCTCCATTCTGATGGTTGTGCAGTCCCGCCTTGAGGCGCACTTCGGCAAGGGCTTCAACGCCCGCCCGGTGGGCACCAAGGGCAAGCAGCCGCCATACGATCCGCCGTACCCCGGCAAGTCTGACGGCGAGCCGAAGGACGATGTGAACAAAATCAATCAGACCACCTTCGCTGGGCTGAATGCGTAAGGCGGGAGCGAGAATTATGACTACGAACGACATCACCAACTCCGCTCCGGTCGTGCGCAAGGCGGTTGACGGTTCCGTGATTCCTGCTGTCAAGGCCGTGCAGGTGCACAAGGCGTTTGGGCCGCTGCATGTGCTCAAGGGCATCGATCTAACCGTTATGCCCGGCACTGTGACCGTGATTCTGGGGCCCTCCGGTTCCGGCAAGTCCACGTTCCTGCGTCTGATCAACCAGCTGGAAACCCTGACCGGCGGTTCCATCGAGGTGGACGGCGAACTCATCGGCTACAAGCACGTGACCAAAAACGGCCAGGACATGCTGCAGACCCTGGACGATAAGGAGATCGCCGCACAGCGTTCTCGCCTCGGCATGGTGTTCCAGCGCTTCAACCTGTTCCCGCACATGACCGCGCTGGAAAACGTGATGGAAGCCCCGATTCACGTGCAGCACCAGTCCAAGAAAGCCGCCCGTGACCTGGCCGTGGCCGAGCTTCAGCGCGTCGGTCTGGGCGATCGCATGGACTATTACCCCTCCCAGCTGTCAGGTGGTCAGCAGCAGCGTGTGGCCATTGCCCGTGCTCTGGCCATGAAGCCGGAGATCATGCTTTTCGATGAGCCGACCTCCGCCCTTGACCCCGAACTGGTGGGTGAAGTGCTCAACGTCATGCGTTCCTTGGCCAAGGAAGGCATGACCATGGTGTGCGTGACCCACGAAATCGGCTTCGCCCGCGAAGTCGCCGACCAGATCGTGTTCATGGACGGCGGCGTAGTCGTAGAAAAGGGCGGCCCCGACATCATCGACCACCCCACCGAGCCTAGGTTTAAGGACTTCCTACAGCACGTGCTGTAGGAAGGCTGTTATATTACCTCAGCACTGTCATGCTTCGGCGTCGCCTACGGGGAGCCCACTGGGCTCCCCGCTTTACGGCTCCGCCTACAGCACGTGCTGTAGGAAGGCTCGTTGTTGCAGCTCCAAAAACGTACGCTGATGAACTCAGCGTACGTTTTTTTGCGACGCCTAATCGCACCCCCATCTCGTGAAGAACGTACGCTGAGTGGTAGTCAGTGTACGGTTTTCACGAAGGGGCATGTTCCAATCCTGCAAAGGCGGCGGGTTGGATTCGCTTTGCGCAATAATCGTCCGCTAGGCTGGTGAACCATGTGTGGAATCGTTGGATACGCGGGAAATATTGAAACGGCATGCGGCAAGCCTTTGGAGGTCTGCCTGCAAGGCCTGGAACGTCTGGAATACCGAGGCTATGACTCGGCCGGTGTGGCGCTGACCGCGCCCGGCATGGATAAGGTGGTCGTGCGCAAGAAGGCCGGCCGTTTGAAGAACCTGGTCGAAGACATCGAGCGTAAGCCGATGCCGCTTGCCACGG
>OLAE01000395.1_pt1 | contig 11421 bp, 7 predicted proteins | sample 1608951 | NCBI WGS metagenome assembly OLAE01 (sample SAMN02674970, study PRJEB24791) | human gut metagenome, SKBSTL043 | isolation source: stool | host: Homo sapiens | place: USA | reverse complement strand
CACGCCCCGCATCCGTGGCCTCCGGCCTGCGCATCGGCACCAGCGCACTCGCCACCCGCGGCTTCGGACCCAAGGAATACGAGGAAGTCGCCGACATCATCGGCACCGCTCTCGCCGCAGGACAGGACGCCGACGTCGACGCGCTCAAGGCGCGCGTCGACAAGCTTGCCGAAGACTTCCCGCTTTACCCGGGACTCGACCAAATCCACTGATCACCAGCCTCGACTGACGAAATCGCGTCCCGCCGCGCAACCAACGACCCGAAAATGGCCGTCATTGCCCAGCGAGGCGTGATTTCGCGCTATTCTAAGAGACTATGACGAATCCACAGAACCAAGGCACCGCCATGAACGCCGACGTGTTCGAAGCAGTATGCGCCATGGGCGACGCAGCCCGCACCGCGCAATCGCAACTTGCCCAGGCAAACACCGAAGCCAAAAACCAACTGCTCAACGCCATCGCCGACGCACTCGACCAGCATGCGGACGACATCGCCGCAGCCAACACGCTCGATATGAACAAAGCCGAAACCGACGGCATGGACGCCGGCAAACTCGACCGACTCAAATTCGACCAGCAGCGCATCACAGCCGCCGCGCAAGGCGTACCATACCCTGCCAACCTGGTATTGGCACCCATTGCAGCGGGACTGGCCCTGGCAGCTGGTGCCATACAGATTGCCACCATCAAGAAGCAGCAACAGGCTCAAGAGGCAGGCTACTATGAGGGTGGCTTCACGGGAGGACGCAGTTACCGCAGACGGGCGGGGGTGGTCCATGAGGGCGAGTTCGTGGCCAACCACGCCGCCGTGAACAACCCGCAGCTGCTTCCAGCCCTTCGACTCATCGATATGGCACAGCGGAACAATACCGTCGGCTCGCTCACGGCATTGGACCTGTCCCGCTCAATGGGGGTAGGCGCAACGACTGTGGTATCGGCACCTGTCGTCAATGTGGCCACCAACAATACGGAGCTGGCCACCGCCCTGCGAGAGGCTCGCGACACCATCGAACGGCTTGGCGCCCTCCTCGATGGGGGCATAGCCGCCAACGTCTCGATGGAGGAGTTCAAGAAGAAAGAGAGACACTGGAATTCGATTCATTCTAACAGATAAACCATGATAGTATGCACTTTGGACGGAAAGGCGGGATTCCCGTCTTCCGCCGACAAAATCAAGGTAACGTATGAGAACCCGTTCGTCAAGGATTCAGGCTCCTATACGTATGATATCAACTTCCCGATGGCCATTCCTGGCAACAGACGCCTCTTCGGGAATATCCAACGTTTCGACGTGAAAAAAGCGGTGCCTGACTTCGAGGAATGCCGGCTGTTTGTGGGGAACAGGCTCGTCATCAGCGGCAAGGGGACGGTTACGTCCGTCACCAACGATATGGTGAAGGTGCAGATCGTTGGAGGCAAGAGTAGGATCAAGTACAACTCGAAGTTTGAGAAGCACTTCATCGACGAGGTGGACTATCCGCCCGTTGTTCTCGATAGCGGTATCAGAAAGGATATCTACCAGCAGGCTGGGCTGGGTGGACCTGACATGAGTCAAAATCAACTAGTGCTTCTGGATTTGACAACATCCAGCTTTGTCGGACAGAAAGGGGTGGCAGTGCTCAGCCCCGTTCATGACGAAAGCAACGACATGCTGTCCAACCGGGTAGTAATCTACAATATAAAAAGTTTCAAAATCAACGGCATGCCTGTCAACGTGAAGGGAATGACACCGTGCATGGTCAACTGTGCCCTGCAACCCTATCTGATGTATGTGCTGAGGAAGGTGCTGGAATACGAGGGGTACGAGCTGGTGAGGAACGATTTCGACCATTACCCGTGGAACCGGCTGGTCATCGTCTCAGCCTGCAAAACGGGGAAGCTCGGTGACGCGCTTCCGCACTGGTCCGTCTATAAGTTCCTCGATGAGATAAGGAAATTCTTCAATGCCTCCTTCGTTTTTGACGAGGAGTCCAAGAAGGTGAGTATGGTGGCCACTAACGAGATGCTCGCTAATGAGACCGTTACCTACGACTGTGAGGATGACTTCACCGTGGAATATGATGACGACGGGCTTGACAACCTTGCCACCTCCAATGTGGAGTACGCCATGGCGGATTCACCAAACCGGGACTGGAGGGATACCATATCGCAGAAGGTTATGGAGAATTCCACACTGAAGGAATATCAGAGTTTTGGCGAGATGTACAATGCGCTGGAACAGATGAACGACAAGGAGAAGAAGACCACCCTATTCCATCAGAATAACACTTATTTCGTTTGGGCAGAGCTTCCGAAGGACGGCAATCCATACACAGAGGAGAAAGAGACAACGCTGACGAGATGCGGGTTCTTCAACCCGATCGTGCGGGATGCGAAGAGTGACAATTACCAGAAGCTGTGCATTGCTCCAGCGGCCATATTCCGCAGGGCCTACTTTGACGAGAAATCACTGAACGTCGTCATCAACAACTACATCAAGGATGTGGTGGTGACGGTACCGTCCGTCTCCAACGAGAAAGAGGCGAGCCACCAAAAGATGGAACAGGATGAGAACGGAGGGTTCTACTATTCAGTACAAGAGGCCATGCAGGGCACCGTGGAAGACTCAACGACAGAGACAACGGAGGATGACGGGACGATGTCGGTAGCATTCCAAGCCGATTGTCTGACCAACCTCGCACCTGGACAGATTTATCCAGTAGAGTATGACCATAGGTTGCCGGACGAGGACACGAACCACCGTGCCCCTGTTCTCTTCACCGACTATCGAATGACCTATCCAAGACTTTGCGCTGACACGGCCTCACTGTCGCTGGAGGCACTCCCCTCCATTGGTATCGGATCATTGCGAAGACCAGACTCGTCCGACAAAGACCGATTCGGAGAGGTCGTTGTGGATTGCCACAACCAGGTGACGGTGAAACTGGTGACAGACGAGATTCCTGACCCATCGAGGATATTCGTCATTCGCAACAAGAAGTTCATCTGCGAGAAGATAGAGATGGAGGTGTCCGACGACGGCATTTCCAAGGTCAAGACGGGGTATTTTTACGAGATAGTAAAATAGCGTATCTTTGCAGGCAGTTGATTGTTTAGGAATTTTTTTTTATCTGATGAAGGGGAGCCGTGAGGGATCATAGCTCCCCTTCGAAATGCTTGGTCTCCTCGTGGGCTACCTTCGCACTCTTCAAGTACTTGTTGGTTACACTGATATCAGAATGCCGTGCCTGGTCGCGTGCTATGACGATTCCCTCGGCATTGGCGAGGTCTCTGATACCAGAGTCCTTCAGGCTATAGAACTGGTAGGATTTGGGAAAGCGCAGGGCGTCCCGTACCTTGTTCCACTCCACACGAAATCTGTTCACATAGAGCTGTATGGGTCCGGGGACGAGGTTTTGTCCGAAAAGGTAATCGTTTGACGGATGGTCAAACACTTCTTGCTGTATCATTATTTTTAACACTTTATCATTGATGGCGACCGTTTGTCCCTTTCGATTCTTGGAATGTTCGCCGTGAACAAAGACGCTCTGCTCGGAAATGCTGATGTCGCCCACCTTCACATAGCGAAGCTCGTCGGGACGGATGAAGCAGTAGTACTCCATCATACAGGCGAGATAGAATGGAGGATTGTACTTCTGGGTATAGTCACGGAGTCTGGCGAGGTCCTCAGCGGTGAGGGGGTCACGGAACTTCTCCTCCTCGCGCAGCATCCGTATCTCCTCGATGGGGTTCTTCTCGATGTAAAGCCGCTCCACCATCCAATTTCCGAAGGTGGAGAGCCATGTGCGGTAGTTATTGCGCGTTTTAGCCGATACGTCCTTGTCCAGGATCAGGTAGTCCAGGAAGTCGATGGCAAAAGATCTGTTGAAATCGTAGGCGTACCTTACCCCAGTAGAGACCTCGTCCAAATAGATTCTCATCTGATTGAGACGGCTGCGGTAGTCGATGGCGGTCTTACCCTTCAACACGCCCTTCTCCTCGGCGCGGTAGGTGTAAGCCTCGTAGCGCTCGAGCACTTTACTGAATTCTGTGAAATGGCGTGTCCGGCTGGCCGTTGTCCAAGGGTTCCAGCCGAGTTTCAGCTTTTCGAAAAGGTTGTGGATGAGAATTGCTGCGAATTTTTCTCGATCCCGTGCACTCTTGTAGCGGTCTAGCATGTATTTCTTCCGACGCATCGCATCGCGTTTCGGGTCATAGGCGAAGAAATCGACATACCAGTGCTTGCCCTTGTGCAAGCGTGGCAGTGTGAACTGAACTATTTCTTTTTGCGATAGAAGTTGGTTTCGTGACGAGCACATTTTTTTTACATTGTTCTCCCAAAGGAAACCAATGCCGTGATACTTACTGTCCCTCTTTTGTCCGAGAGGATGGCTCCTAAAAAGAGTAAACGCCTTGAAAATCAAGGCGTTTACTTACTTTCAGTTGCGGAGGCAGGACTCGAACATGCGACCTCCAGGTTATGAGCCTGGCGAGCTACCAACTGCTCCACTCCGCGATGTAACCATAAGCAATCGAATCGGTGTGACCAAAATCTCAATTGCGGGTGCAAAGGTACGGCTTTTGGTCGAAACCACCAAATTACGGAACGAAATAATGAAAGATTTAACAGTTATTTAACACATTCATACTTGCTACGGTCGCAAGCCCCCAGCATTTTTGCGACAAACAGAATCCAAAATCAAGACAACACCTATATATAATAAGGAGTATACCAAAGTAAAAAAGAAAATATCAGCGTATCCTCGCCGAGGAACCAAAAAAAATGAGTACTTTTGTACCAACATTTACCAAAACAGACAAGAGGCTATGAAGAAATCAGCATTACTCGGCATGTGTCTTGCCGCCATCCTCTCCGCAGGGACCCTGCCGGCAAGCGCCCAGTCGCATTCGCCCTCCACGCAATGGCACTGGAACAAAGGAAAAATCATGATAGACAGCCCCGAGCGACCCGCAGGACAGAAGGACGTGATCGGGCTGACGCTGCCGAAGATGAAGACGGTGCGCGTCGGCTTTGTGGGACTGGGAATGCGCGGTCCCGACGCCGTGGCCGACTTCGCCCTGCTCCCCGGCGTGGAGATCGTGGCGCTCTGCGACTTTGAGGAGCCGCGCGCAGCCAAGCTCAACGAGACCCTGCGCAAGCACGGACTGGCGCCCGCAGCCATCTATTCGGGCGCCAAGGGCTACGAGGCGCTCTGCAGCCGCGACGACATTGACCTCGTCTATATCGCCACAGACTGGGAGCATCACGCCGTCGTGGCACGATGTGCGCTGGAGCACGGCAAGAACGTGGCCGACGAGGTGCCATCGGCCATGAACCTGGAGGAGTGCTGGCAGCTGGTGAACCTCGCCGAGCAGAAGCAGCTCAACTGCATGATCCTGGAAAACTGCTGCTACGACTGGTTTGAGATGCGCACGCTCAACATGGCGCAGCACGGCGTATTCGGAGAAATACTGCGCGCACAGGGCGCATACATCCACAACCTCGACGACTTCTGGGACTACTACTGGAAGAACCCCGACGGATCGGATCCCGACCAACTGGGATGGCGACTGAAATACAACCGCGACAACCGTGGCGACCTCTATGCCACGCACGGACTCGGACCAGTGGCGCAGGCCCTTGACATACACCGCGGCGACCGCATGGTGACGCTCGTCTCCATGGACACGAAGAGCGTGCACGGCAAGGAACTCGTCGAGGCCAAGACGGGCAAGCCCTGTGACAACTTCCGCAACGGAGACCACACCACGACGCTCATACGCACGGAGAACCAAAAGGTGATAGAGCTGCAGCACGACGTGATGAACCCGCAGCCCTACAACCGTCTCTACCAGCTCACGGGCACGCGGGGCTTTGCCAACAAGTATCCCATCGAGGGATACGCCCTCGACAGCAAGCAGCTCTCGGCAAGCGGCGTGCAGCCGAAGGTGGACAACCTCAGCACACACAGCTTCATGCCCGAGGCGGAGCGCAAGGCGCTGGAGGAGAAGTATGACCACCCGATCCTGAAGAAGTTTGGCAAACTGGCCAAGGAGGTGGGAGGCCACGGCGGCATGGACTTTGTCATGACGGCGCGCCTGGTCTATTGTCTGCAGAACGGACTGCCGCTCGACATGGACGTGTACGACCTGGCGGAGTGGTGCTCGATAGCGGAGCTCAGCGCCCTGTCGCTGGACAACGACTGCGCACCGGTGGCGGTGCCCGACTTCACGCGCGGCCTGTGGAACCGACAGAAGGGCTACAGACACGCCTACGCCTCGGCCGAGGAGGAAGCGGCCACGGAGGCCACGGCCAACGCCTTCACCAAGGCCTACAAGGAAGCCACGGCCAAACTGAGGCTCTGGGAGCTCTACGACAAGGTGGCGCAGGCCAAGAGCGAGACGGCCCGAAGAAAGGCGCAGGCAGCGCTCGACAAGGCCACGGCGAAGGCCAAGGCCATGGCTGCCAAGGCTGTGGAATAGAACGAAGGGCGGGCGCCCAGCGCGCCCGCCACAACACAGAAAGCATGAGCAACATCAAGATCAGAAAGGGATTGTTCGACACGCAGCTCGAACTGGAGCACGCGGCCGTCATGGCGGGATTTCCGTCGCCGGCGGACGACTATCGCCACGACACGCTGGACTTCAACAAGGACTACATCCGCCACCCCGAGGCGTCGTTCTATGGCGACGTGGAGGGCGACTCGATGAAGGACGCGGGCATCTTCGACGGCGACCGCGTGATCATAGACCGGGCCGTGGAGCCACACAATGGATCGATCGTCGTCGCCTTCTGGAACGGGGAGTTTACGATGAAATATCTCGACCTCACCCACAGGCGCGAGGGATATATCGAACTGCGCCCAGCCAACGACGCCTACCCCGTCTTCAAGATCAGAGAGGAGGACCACTTTGAGGTGTGGGGCGTGGTGGTCCACCTGATCAGAACCTTCGAAAAGGCGTAGGCCCGTAGGGGGAAAGAGAAGCCCCGGGGGAAAAGAAAAATCCCAACAAGGGAAAGAGAAGCCCAACAAGGGAAAAAGAAGCCCAGCGAGAAAAAGAGGAGAAAAAAGGAGAGAAAAAGAATCGACGACATGTACGGCATCATCGACTGCGACAACTGCTACGTCTCGTGTGAGCGGGTTTTCCGTCCAGACCTGGAGGGAAAACCCGTGGTCGTATTGTCCAACAACGACGGCTGCGTGGTGGCCAGGAGCAACGAGGCCAAGGCACTGGGAGTGAAGGCGGGAACACCCCTTTTCCAACTCAGGCAGCAGTTTCCAAAGGACCAGATAGCGGTCTTCTCCTCCAACTATGAGCTCTATGGCGAGATGACGGCCCGCGTGGTCTCCATCATCAAGCAGGAGGCTCCGGCCTACTTCCGCTACTCCATCGACGAGTGCTTCGTCTATTTCCAAGACCTGGAGGGAGTGGACCTGAAGGCCTGGGGCGAGCAGCTGCACAGGAAGATCAGACGCTGGGTGGGAATGCCGGTGAGCGTGGGCGTAGGACCCAACAAGACGCTGGCGAAGGTGGCAAGCCACTTTGCAAAGAAATACCCAGGCTATCACCACTGCTGCCTGATAGACAGCGAGGAGAAGCGCGAGAAGGCGCTGGGCCTCTACCCGGTGGAGGAGGTGTGGGGCGTGGGCAGGCGCTACGCGGCCAAACTGGCGGCCTATGGGGTGAGGACGGCCCTCGACTTCACCAGGCTACACGGCGACTTCGTGAGGGCCCATTTCAACAACATCGTGATCTACCGCACGTGGGCGGAGCTCAACGGCAAGGACTGCGTGCCGAACGAAGAGTATGCGAAGAAGAAAAGCATCTGCACGAGCAGGAGCTTCGACGGAATGGTGGCGGACCTCGACACGCTGAGCACACACGTGGCCAACTATGCGGCACGGTGTGCGGAGAAACTGAGGGCGCAGCACAGCGTGGCCTCGGTGGTGGGGGTGTTTCTCCATACCAATCCCTTCAGGGAAGACCTCGGCCAGTATTGGAACTTCGAGGAGACGAGGATCCTCACGCCCACCCACTCCACCGCCACGCTGGTGCAGACGGCCAAAGGCGTGCTGAGGAGGATCTTCCGGCCGGGCTACCAATACAAAAAGGCAGGCGTGATCGTCATGGGCGTCTCGCCCGAGAGCCCAGTGCAGCAGGACCTCTTCGACGTGACGGCAGACCAATACGGCAAGGCAAGGGCCCTGGACGAGGCCCTCGACCGCATCAACCGAACCTACGGATCGGAGACGATCGTGCTGGGGGCGCAGCAGTACACCCGCCAGGGGGAAGAGGGAAAAGCAGGCATCTTCGCCAACGCCATCAAGCACGAATACAAGAGCCCCAACCCCACCACAAGGTGGTGTGACATCATCAAACTCAAGGCGGGAGACAAAGAGTAGAGAAAGAAGGAAAACATTGGCGAAATAATCGGTAAAAACAAAGGGGAAAGGGCGGCTATTACGCATTTTTTTTGTACCTTTGCAGTAACATAAAAAAGGATAGAGCATGAAACAGACAAAAATAGTATGCACCATCAGCGACCAGCACTGTGAGCAGGACTTCCTTCGCCATTTGTTCTTCGCCGGCATGAACGTCGTGAGAATGAACACGGCCCACGCCACACCGGAGGGCATCCGCAAGATCATCCGCAACACAAGGGCCGTCACGCCACATCTCGCCCTGCTGATAGACACCAAGGGGCCCGAGGTGAGAACGACGGGCGTCAAAGAGCCCATAGCATACAAGACGGACGAACAGGTGGCCATCAGCGGCCATCCCGACACGGAGACGACCCACGACCACGTGTGCGTCTCGTGCACCAGCTTTGCCAACGACGTGAAGGTGGGCGACGACGTGCTCTTCGACGACGGAGCGCTGGCCATGAAGGTGGTCGGCAAAGAGGGCGACACGCTGACGGCACGGGTGCTCAACGACGGCACGCTGGGCGCGCACAAGAGCGTGAACGTGCCGGGAGAGCACATCGACCTGCCGGCTCTCTCCGACCGCGACAAGCGCATGATACGACTGGCCATAGACCAGGACATCGACTTCATAGCCCACTCCTTCGTGAGATCGGCCAAGGACGTGCACGCCGTGCAGCGCATCCTCGACGCCTACCACTCCGACATCAAGATCATCTCGAAGATAGAGAACCAGGAGGGCGTGGACAACATCGACGAGATCATCGACGCCTCCTACGGCATCATGATAGCCCGCGGCGACCTGGGCATAGAGGTGCCCATCGAGCAGATACCGGGCATACAGCGCCGCATCATCGAAAAGTGTATCCGCAAGCACAAGCCCGTCATCGTGGCGACACAGATGCTCCACACGATGATCAACAACCCGCGCCCCACCCGCGCCGAAGTGACGGACATCGCCAACGCCGTCTTCTCGCATACCGACGCCCTGATGCTCAGCGGCGAGACGGCCAACGGCAAATATCCGCTGGAAGCCGTGCAGACCATGGCACGCGTGGCGGAACAGGCGGAGCAGGACGCCCACCGCGAGGGCTACCTGAAGGTGCCTTTGGCAGACATCAACCAGCGAGAGTTTCTCTCCAAGAGCGCCATCGAGGCCACGGAGTATCTCGGCGTCAAAGGCATCATCACGGACAGCGGGACGGGAGAGACGGCGCGCACGCTGGCTTCCTTCCGCGGACCCAACCCCGTACTGGCCATCTGCTACAAGGAGAAACTGCAGCGCTGGCTCAACCTCAGCTACGGCATCATCGCCATCCACCAGCAGCAGCACGTCACGGCGCAGTATATGTTTACCGCCGCCCTGCGTATGCTGAGACAGAAGGGATTCATCGGCGAGGAGGACAAGATCGCCTACCTGTCGGGATCACTGGGCAAAGGCAACGGGACAACGTTTCTGGAGATCAACCAGGTGAAAGAGGTGTTCAACAAGCACTACCGCTTCCATCTGCCCGACACGGGAATATAGAAATACAGAACAACCAATGTATCAACGACAATACCTTCTGACGCATCATGGAGACTGAAACAAAGAGAACCAAAAAGGTGCTGCTGGTCTATACCGGTGGCACCATCGGCATGGACAAAAACCCGAAGACGGGGGCGCTGGAGCCGCTCAACTTCTCGCACCTGCTGGAGAAGATACCCGAATACGACCAGCTGCCAGCGAAGGTGGACACCGTGCAGTTTGACCCGCCACTCGACTCCTCCGACATGTCGCCGGAGTACTGGGTGCGCATGGTGGACGTGATAGCGAAGCACTACGAACAGTATGACGGCTTCGTGATACTCCACGGCACGGACACGATGGCCTATACGGCCTCGGCCCTCTCCTTCCTCTTCGAAAACCTGCAGAAGCCGGTCGTGCTCACGGGATCGCAGCTGCCCATCGGACAACTGCGCACCGACGGCAAGGAGAACCTCATGTCGAGCCTCGAACTGGCCTCGACCTACGGCGCGGACGGCAGACCAAAGATACCCGAGGTCTGCATCTACTTCGACGGCCATGTGATCCGAGGCAACCGAGCCACGAAGCAGAGCGCGGAGGAGTTCAACGCCTTCCACTCCTTCAACTATCCCCACCTCTGCGACGCGGGCATCAACTTCTCCTTCCACGATCCCTACATCCTGCAGCCCGACTACACGAAGCCGACACGCTTCCACCGCGAGATGAACAGCGACGTCTATGTCTTCTCGCTCTTCCCGGGCGTACAGGAGAACATCGTGCGCCACATGATGGATGCACCGGAACTGAAGAGCATCATCATGCGCACCTACGGATCGGGCAACGCGCCGCAGTATCCGTGGCTCACACGACTGCTGCGAGAGGCTTACGACCGCGGCATCACGGTGGTCAACATCAGCCAGTGTGTGAGCGGACAGGTCGAGATGAGCCGCTACGACGCGGGATTCCATCTCAAGGACGCAGGAGTGATCAGCGGCTACGACTCCACCGTCGAGGCTGCCCTGACCAAACTGATGTTTCTGCAGGCGCGCTACAAGGATCCCGCAGACATACGCCGCCTCATGCAGCAGAGCCTCGCGGGCGAGATCACGGTGGAATAAAGGCGAGCCAAGATTGGCAAAGCAATCAAGGCGCAGGAAGCCAAAGGAAGCGTGAGCCACCAAGGCGCAAGACGCTCCCGACAATCAAAACCAAAAGGGCAGCAGGTCTTCTCAACCTGTCTGCCCTTTCTTCTTATTACCTGATTTATCTCTTAATACCCAAATATTACGTCAACCTGATGAGCCAACAATTACACAATAGATACACAAAACACTAATAAAACTAAACAATAGATACACATCTTCTTTTGCCCTCACGGGTCTTGAAACGGGTGCCTATGCTGGCAGGACGGACTTCTCCGAACCGCTGCGCTTGCCCGCACCCAAGGCTTATCTTTCCTCAAATCCGCAACTAAGCCCTTCAACGTCCTTCTTGCGTGTACACGTCCTC
>OLAE01000384.1_pt1 | contig 11628 bp, 10 predicted proteins | sample 1608951 | NCBI WGS metagenome assembly OLAE01 (sample SAMN02674970, study PRJEB24791) | human gut metagenome, SKBSTL043 | isolation source: stool | host: Homo sapiens | place: USA | reverse complement strand
TTCACTTGCTGACAAGTCTTGATTATCAAGGGCCTCAGTTTCTGAAATTTCCTGATTTGCTACAGTCTCCTGTGACTGGTTTTCCTCTTGTCCAAATAATCGATCAAATAGACCCATTTGGTTCTCCTTATTTCTCTAGAATATACTTGTGGATGGCCTCAGCCACTCCAGATTCCTCATTAGTTTTTGCCGTTACTGCCTTGGCAACAGCCTTAACCTTAGGAACAGCATTTGCCATAGCCACACCAAGACCAGCCCACTCCAACATGGTCAAGTCATTTTCCTCATCTCCCATAGCCATAACCTGACTTTTATCAAGGGCAAGATAATCAGACAAAAGTTTCAAGCCTACAGCTTTATGAACCCCTTTGGGCATAACCTCAAGGATAATTTCACGAGACTTAAAAACTTCAAAATTCTGGTATAGCTGTTTAGGTAGTTTTTGAATTTGAGCATCCAAAAACGCTTCCTCACAGACCGTAACTACCTTATTATAGACGATATTTTCAGGAATGTCATCAATACTCTCCACATCAACGAAGGTCAAGGTAGGATTAGCCTGACGATAGAGAGAATGATTGCCTTTACTTGGCACACCATAGACAATGCCATCACTGATAACATCCATAGGGAGCCCTAGAGGTTCAAAGACAGCATAAATCTGCTTTAAATCTTCTCGACTCATCTCTTTCTTTATGAGGATATCCCCATTATTACGCTGAACCAAGCCACCATTGAAGGTCACACTATAGTGCTTATCATCTAACAAGCCCAAATCTTCCAAGATATGAGTAATAGCTGGCAGAGGACGACCAGTCGTAATGACCACATGAACTCCCTTAGCTTCTGCCGCCTTCAGAGCAGCTCTATTTTCAGCTGTTACTTGCTTATCCTTAGTAAAGAGGGTCCCATCTAGGTCCAAGGCCAACAATTTAATCTCAGCCATCTGAACCTACCAATCCTTCCATGTAGTCAAAGACTGCACCATCTTTATGGTGGCCAATCACCTCATCTGCCACTGCCTTAATCTCATCACGCGCATTTTCCGTAGCAACCGCACGACCCGCGAAGGTCAGCATCTCCATATCATTGAGATTATCACCAAAGGCTACAACATCTGAAGCCTGTCTCCCCAACTCTTGACAAAGATGGTAGAGACCAAAGCCCTTGTCCACACCTTTAAGGATGATATCCATGGAATCAAAGCCAGTTGTCACAGCAGTCATATCCTCAAAAATCGTGTTGAGGTAGTCACCACGTTCCATGATGGTATCTCCTTGAAACTTAGCAGTTACCTTGAAAATATCATCTGTGACCGCTTCAAGATCCGTTGCCATGACATTTTCATAGTAACGTTCCATGGCCTTAAGATAGGCTGGATCTGCATCGTTTGGAGCATAGGCACCACGACGTCCCGACAAGAGAATTCCCTCGCAAGTTGGCAAGGCTAAAGTCGTGTCTGCAATTTCTAAATAATCTTTAGGTTCTAGCTTGGACTCAAACAGGACTTCACCCTTGTACTGAACCAAGGCCCCATTCTCCGCAATAATAGCAATGCGGTCAACAAACCCATCAAAAAGCTCCTCCAAGGCCAAGAGGGCTCGCCCAGAAGCTACGGTAAAAACATAATCTTTAGCTTCACAAGCATCCAAAAGGTTATCCAAACGTGCTTTGTCATAGGCACCAAGATGGTCTAGAAAGGTACCATCCATATCTGTTGCTAAAATTTTCAAAATAATCTCCCTTCAGGTCGAATATACTTGCCCCTATTGTACCAAAAATAGGAATATAAGTTTGGGAAAAGCCAAAGAAATTAGAGAAAATATGGCATTTTACTTGCAAATTCAGTATTTTAGTTGTATCATTATGGTAGTACAAAAATAATACTATTATACTTTTAGAAAGGAGTCTCTTATGGCTTGGACATTTGATGAAAAATCGCCAATTTATCTCCAAATTGCCTATCGCGTCAAACTGAAGATAGCTTCCAAGGAATTGAGTATGGGACAACAACTCCTACCTGTAAGGGAATTTGCTCAGGAAGCCGGGGTAAATCCCAACACCGTACAAAGAGCCTTCCAAGAACTTGAAAAAGAGGGGCTGGTCTATTCTGCCCGTACCTCTGGTCGCTTTGTTACTGAAGATGAAAAACTTATTGATCAAAAACGACATGAGATTGCCCAAAGTCTCATGAAAAACTTTGTCACTGAGATGGCAGCCATTGGTTTTAGCTCACCTGAAATCAAAGCCATCATTACTGACTACATCGAACAAACAGGAAAGGACTTATAGACCGATGACTGATATTGTAACTCTAACAAATCTCACCAAGACCTATAATGGTATTCCAGCCCTTAGAGATGTGACCATGTCCATCCCTTCTGGTAAAATCATTGGTCTCTTAGGACCAAACGGTAGTGGTAAAACAACTCTCATCAAGATTTTGAATGGCCTCCTTCAACCAACTTCTGGTTTAGTAACTATTAATGGATTTCAGCCATCACCTATCACCAAAGCTCAAGTGGCATATCTACCTGATACAACTTATTTAGATGAAAGTAAAACTATCCAATACTACTTGGACTTCTTCCAAGATTTCTATGCTGACTTCCGTTATCCTCTTGCCTTGCAACTCTTGCAGGATTTAAAGCTCCAGCCTGATTTGCGCCTTAAGGACCTCTCAAAAGGTAACAAAGAAAAAGTTCAGTTGATTTTGGTTATGAGTCGTGAAGCTAAACTCTATCTCCTCGATGAACCTATCGGTGGAGTCGATCCTGCGTCACGTGACTACATCCTTAAAACCATCATCAACCAATACTCTGAAGATGCTTCTGTTATCATTTCAACCCATTTGATTGCAGATATTGAATCCGTCCTAGATGAAGTTGTCTTCTTAAAATACGGTCAGATTGAACTTCAGGGTGATGCTGATAATATCCGTCAAGCCCATGGCAAATCTATCGACAAACTCTTTAGAGAGATGTTCCACAACTAGGAGGTATGAGCATGTTTTGGAAATTAGTTAAATATGAATTACAATCGGTCCGTAAATGGTATCTTGGCATCTATGGTATTGCCATCCTACTCTCAATCCCCTTGGGTTTAATGCTTCAAAAATTTATTTTTGTAACTGAACAGAGCCACCAAGAACCTAGTCTACTCTTTTTTGCTTTCTTCACACTGATGGTTTTTGCTACCATTATTGTATGGGGAGCCATTTACATAGCAACAATAGTCCTCATTGTCAGACGCTTTGCAAAGACTGTCTTTGGGAGAGAAGGTTATCTAACCAATACGCTCCCAGTTTCTGCCCACCAATTAATCTTGTCTAAACTCTTGGTAGCCTTTATTTTAGATATCATTTCATCACTCGTTATACTCCTTTCGATTGGAATTATAGCTGCTTTCTGCCTTGATATGAAAGATATCCTACTAGCTACCAGCTACTTTGGCCAGATCCTAAAAGAGATAGGCGCTTTCTACCTATTCATCCCTTCTACAATCTTGTCAATGATTGCTGGTATCCTTTTCTATTACCTCTGTATTAGTATCGGAAACCTCTTCAACACTAACAAAGTTCTTATGGGATTTGTCGCCTTTTTCGCCATTCAGGCTATCCTATTCTTTATTGGTTTCTTCTTTGGACTCGGTGCAGCCTTGACCGGAGATGCAACATATACTGCAATTAATAACTCGTCATATATCATTAGTCTAGTTCAGTCTCTCATTCTCATCGCGGCAAGTTACTTTGGTACCTACTATATCATGACCAAACGCTTAAATTTGGACTAAAGAAAAACCGTGTTCCTTTTGGAACACGATTTTTTTTTTGCATTGAAAAGACTTATTTACTTTGTTCTTTACGATAAGTCTCGATTTCGGCCTTGTTACCCCAAACGAAGTGTCCTGGACGTACTTCAACCATTTCTGGTTTATCAACCGAATAGTCGTGTTGGTTTGGATCATAAACCTTCAAGACTTTCTTACGTTCCAAGATTGGGTCTGGAATAGGAACAGCAGACAAGAGTGACTTGGTGTAAGGGTGGATAGGATTGTTGTAGAGTTCTTCTGTCTCAGCAACTTCCACGATTGTCCCCTTGTAAATAACAGCGATACGGTCAGAAATGAAACGGACCACTGACAAGTCGTGAGCGATAAAGAGGTAGGTCAATCCCAACTCTTTTTGGAATTTCTTAAGCAAGTTCAAAACTTGGGCACGGACTGACACGTCAAGGGCTGAGATTGGTTCGTCAGCGATGACCAAGTCCGGTTGCATGACCAAGGAACGTGCAATCCCAATACGTTGACGTTGTCCCCCAGAAAATTCGTGAGGGTAACGTGTTAAGTGCTCCTCAAGAAGTCCTACTTCTTTGATGATTTCCTTGATTTTAGCTTTACGATCTTCCTCATCCTTATAGAGATGGAAGTTATGCAAACCCTCAGACAAGATATAATCAACTGTTGCACGTTCATTCAAACTAGCCGCAGGGTCTTGGAAAATCATCTGGATACGACGGATAAGGTCGTTTTTCTCAGAGTGAGACAAGTGTCCATTGATTTTCTTACCGTCAAAAATAATCTCACCATTACTTGTATCATTTAGACCAATAATGGCACGCCCGATAGTGGTTTTACCACTACCAGACTCACCAACGAGGGAAAAGGTTTCACCCTTGTTGATGAAAAAATTAGCATTGTGGACAGCAACGAATTTCTTGCTTCCTTCACCGAAGGAAATCTCCACATCTTTTACTTCAACTAACTTCTCAGGCATTGCCTTCCTCCTCATCTCCTAAATGTGCAAATCCCATATTAGCACGGATTTTTTCATGTAGATTTTGGATAACCTCAGGTTTTTCAACTTTTGGTGCATCCTCATGTAAGAGCCAGGTCTTAGCCCAGTGAGTATCTGAAACTTGGAATTGCGGTGCTTTTTCCTCGAAGTCAATTTGCATGGCATAATCTGAACGCAAGGCAAAGGCATCTCCAACAACCGGAGTATAAAGTGATGGTGGTGTCCCTGGAATTGAGAAGAGCTCACCCTTATCATCAGCCAACTGTGGCAAGCTTGAAAGCAAGCTCCACGTGTATGGATGACAAGGCTCATAGAAAATCTCCTCAACAGTTGCATACTCAATGATTTCACCAGCATACATAACAGCAACCTTGTCAGCGATACTTGCTACCACACCAAGGTCATGGGTAATGAAAATCACTGAGAAACCGTACTCCTCTTTGAGTGATTTCAAGAGATCAATTATTTGAGCTTGAATGGTCACATCGAGGGCAGTTGTTGGTTCGTCACAGATAAGGATATCGGGACGACAAGCCAAGGCAATGGCAATGACGATACGTTGACGCATCCCACCAGAGTATTGGAAAGGATATTCGTTGAAACGTTTTTCAGCATCAGGAATACCAACCTTGTCCATGTAATCAATGGCCATTTTTTTAGCTTCTTTAGCTGATTTTCCTTGGTGTTTGACAATGACTTCAACAATTTGGCTACCGATAGTCTTAATTGGGTCAAGACTGGTCATAGGATCTTGGAAGATAGTCGCAATCTTAGCTCCACGAATAGGCGCCCAATCTTGGTGACTCTTAAGCTTGGTCAAATCTTGGCCACGATAATCAATAGAACCGCTGGCTACACGACCATTTTCTTCAAGCATCCCTGTGAAAGTCTTAGTCAATACTGATTTACCTGAACCAGACTCACCAACCAAGGCTAAAACTTCACCTTCAACCAAATCAAGGGAAACTCCTCGAATAGCTGTCAAAACACGGTCACGAACGTCAAATTCCACGACGATATCGCGAGCCGATAATATTACATTTTTATTTTCTGTCATATTGGACTCCTATCTATGCGTACGTGGGTCGCTGGCATCCGCCAAGTTTTGACCGACAATAAAGAGAGCAAGGGAAACGAGAATCAAGGTAGTCAATGGAATCCAGAAGAGATAAGCATTGACTGTAACGTTCTGTGCATAGTCTGAAATCAAACGACCAAGACTAGGCGTCGTAACTGGAAGCCCCAAACCAAAGTATGAAAGGAAGGCTTCGTAAGAGATAAATCCTGGCAAGAGTTGACTAGCCATAGTTACGATAACTGACACAAGTTGCGGCATGATGTTTTTAACCACAATCTTAGCAGTTGGCGTTCCCAGTGTACGAGAAGCCAAGTTGTACTCCAAATCACGGTAACGCATGATTTGAATACGGATAGTATAGGCAATACCAATCCAACCTGTGACAGTCATGGCAAAGATCATATTCCAGAAACCAGCACCCAATGAGTAAGTCAAGACGATAACTACAAGGAGGGCAGGAATATTTGAGATGATGTTGTAGATTTCCATCATAATCATATCGAAGGTCTTAGAAATCCCCCAAACAGCACCTACAAGCAAACCAATAACAACGTTAAGGAAGGTAGCGATAACAGCAATAAGGATAGAATTACGAGCTCCAAACCAAACACTATCAAAGAGGGACTTACCATTACTGTCAGTACCGAACCAGTATTGAGCGTTTGGATGTACATAACGCAAACTGAAATCATTTACTTTTGAGACATCATTGAAGTCAAATTTAGAGAACATTGGATAGATGAAACTCATCAAAACGATGGCAATCAAGATACCCAACATTACTACTGTTGATTTCTTTTTAAAGAATTGACGCATCACTGATTTCCAGTAAGAATAAGCTGGTGCATCAATTGTTTCAGAGGCAAAATCATCGCGCTTTACAAATTGGAACTTACTTTTATCAATTGAAGCCATTATTTACCTCCTTTAGATGTCAATTTGATACGTGGGTCAATCATAGTCATAAGGATATCACCCACAAGCAATGAGAAGATGGTGAGGGCTGTGAAAATAAATACAAGACCCACAACCATAGCGTTATTGGAAGCACGGACAGAGTCAATCAACATTTTACCCATACCAGGGTAGGCAAAGATTGTTTCTGTCAAGGTTGCCCCTGTGATAACACTAACGATAGATGCTGGGATCCCTGAAACCAAGGAAACCATAGCATTTTTGAAAATGTGTTTATTCGAAATTTCTTGTTCTGACAACCCTTTGGCGCGTGCAAAACGAACGAAGTCTTGTGATTGCAAGTCAATCATGTAACGACGAATCCAAATGGCAAGACCTGGTGTTGACAAGAGACCGAGAATTACAGATGGCAAGACGTATGAACGCCAGTCACCTGCCCCCAAGATAGGGAAGGAATCTGGAAGACCAATCTCAGAACCAATCAAACGAATGATATAAACCAAGGCGATGGTTGGTAGTGAGAGCAAGAAAGTCAAGACACCAGTTGAAATACTATCAAAGAGTGTATTTTTAAAGCGTGCCATGTATGATCCCAACGGAATTGCCAAAGCATAAGACAAGACCAAACCAATCAAACCTGCAATGGCAGAACTTGTCACCATTGATGGGTACTGGTAGCGACTCTTAGTAGCTGTGTAAGGGTCGTCACCATAGTAAGAACGATCCCTAGCATCAGCCTGACTTGGTGATTTATAAGTACGAGAGTAGATATCTACTGAAGATACTTTTTTACCAGTAGGGAAGTTGACCTCAGAGCTTTGTGTTTGCCCTTGTCCTTGTGTAATAACATCAAGAACACCCTGCTCAGCATAGGTTGGGTAAGATGTACCAAGGTTCATCTTCACAAAGTTTTGGTGAACAAATGGGAACTGACCGTTAAAGTAAAGCAAATATTTATGCTTAGTTCCTGAACCGACAACTGACCAACCGATAGCTGGATCATTTTCAATACGGATGTAACGCTTCAAGTTTGGATTTGTTTTATCTTTAACCCATCCGGTATTGTCAAATTCAAAGAGGTGTGCATAGAAGCCAAACACACGTTCAAGCACCGGCACATCACGTGTCGCATAGAATTGTTTACTTTGCTTGAACTGATGTAAACGCCAGCCACGTCCTAAACTATCCACATATTTTTGGTAGATAGCCTTGTTTTCTTTAGTTGGCTTAGTGGTTACCGACTTATCAATAGAGCTAGCTTTCTCCTGCAACTCCTTGGTGTCATAGTAATCAATGTAACCCATACGTTCATAGATTGTATTTTCATAGTTAGCCTTAGAATCAGCTGTCTTAGCAATCTTGTTGTAGTTTGGGTCCTGTCTGAAAATCAGACGCCTCGGCACCATGGTATAGATAATCGTGTAGGTCAAGGCCGTCACGACAAATATTGACAATAGAGAACGGAGGGTTCTCAATAAAATGTATTTTTTCATGTCTCTTCCTTTAATTCCAAAAGAACTTTCCCAATCTAATGAGAAAGTTCCATCGTCCTTTTATTTAACGTGTTTCTCAAGGTCTTTTTGAGCTTTTTCGTTGGACTTAGACTTTTCTTTAAGCCAGCTTTCACGGGCTTTATCATAGTTTTTCTTAGTGACAACATCTTTTTGAGGCTCAAGGTACTTGAAGTATCTGTCAGAACCCTTAGGTCCTACTTGAGAGTAAGCACCTGAGAATGGTGTCAAACGAGCTACCATTGGAGCAGCACCCTTGTTAACCATAAGTGGCATGAAGAGTGAGCTATCTTCCAACCAAGCTTGTGCCTCTGCATAACGTTCATAACGTACGTTGAGGTCGCTTGTTTCTTTAGCTGCATTATCAACCAAAGCATCAAAGTCTTTAAGACCTACTTGAGCTGCTGCTGCATTGTTAGGATCGTCAAATCCCATGTAAGTTTTTGTGTTCTCACTAGCTGTTGTCTTGAAGATATCAAGGAATGTTGATGGGTCTTCGTAGTCAGGTGCCCAAGCAACTGAAATATTGATATCCCAGTCTTCTGCTGCTGCGTTAGCAGCATACAAAGTACTGTTAAGAAGATCATCTTGAGACATTTGATGAACGTCTACAACAACATTTTCTTTACCAAGTGTCTTTTCAACAGATTGTTTCAAAGATTGTGCACGTGCTACAGTTGGTTTTGCAGCTTGGTCAACTGGAAGGTCCAAGTGAATTGGGAATTGAACACCTTCACCTTGAAGAGCTTCTTTGGCTTTGGCAAACTCAGTCTTAGCTTTTTCCGCATTGTAGAGACCATCTTGACCATCCGCAAAATTGACACCAGACCATTCATCACCGTAAGTGCTCATCTTGTCTGTCACAAGGTCACCAAAGGTCTTATCACCTGCACTGACAAAATCAGAAGGAACAAAAAGGTTACGTAGAGCAAGAGCTGCGCCATCTTTACCGTTTACTTGTGATTGATAGGCTGTACGATCAATAGCGAAGTTGATTGATTGACGGAAGTCTTTGTTTAGAAGAGCCTTCTTAGTTGATGTCTTTTCAGCATCTGTCTTCTTAGCTGAGAATTTATAGCTTTGGCGATCAATATTCACACCAATAGCTGCTGTAGACGCACCTGGCGCTGTGTAATAAATATTATCTTTATATTTCTTTTCTACTGACGCATAGTTAGAGCTCATAGGGAAGACACGTGCAATGCTGAGACCGCCATCAGAGAAACTACGTTCTTGTGATTCCTGGTCAGATCCGTCATAATATGACAATTTGATAGCGTCGAAATGCACATTTTTCTTATCCCAATAATTCTCATTCTTAGTTAACTCAATAGATGATTTAGCTGTCAAAGATTTGAGAAGGAAAGGACCATTATAGAGGATAGATGTTGGGTCTGTTGACTTACCAAAATCTTTACCTTTAGATTTCAAGAAGTCTCCATTAACAGGCCAAGTAACAGAGTAAGTCAATTTTGAATTCCAGTAAGGTTCTGGTTGACTAAGCGTATATTGCAAAGTGTAATCATCAACTGCTTTGATACCTACATTTGAGAAGTCCTTGTTGGCACCTGACAGGTAATCATTCAAGCCCTTAACAGAGTTTTGTAGCAAATAAATCGCTTCAGAATTAGTATCCGCAGCATGCTTAAGACCTGTTACAAAGTCCTTAGCTGTTACATTGGCATATTCTTCGCCATCTGAAGTGTACCATTTAAGTCCCTTACGAATCTTGTAAGTATATGTCAAACCATCTTGAGAAACAGACCAGTTTTCAGCGACAGAAGGTTTTAGATTCCCGTATTGGTCATTTTCAAACAAACCATCAACACCGTTACTAACGGCTGTCGTCATATTTTTCTTATTTGTAGAAACATAGTCTAGGGTTGCAGGATCGCCACCGTAGACATAATTATAAGTCTTACCAGACGTCTTACTTGATGACGAGCAAGCCGTTAAAACACCTACAGATAATAGGCCTACGGCTGCTAGTAAAAATACCTTACTCTTTTTCATTCATTGCCTCCTTAATTCGCAACGTAAAAAGTTCAAAATCAATAATTATGTGTATACGCTTAAATTATACCATAAATTCGAAAAAGCAACACTACTTTCTGAATATTTTTTATTTTCTACTCAAATTTCGTGTCCAGAGTAAGAAAAAAACCTATCCGAAGATAGGTTTTTTACTACTCTTACAATGAGTTAGGATCAACTTTGATACCAGCACCTTGTGTAGTAGTGATTGAAAGGTTTGTGATGTAAGTACCTTTCGCTGTAGCTGGTTTAGCTTTTTGGATTGCATCGTTAAATGCTTTGAAGTTTTCAACCAATTTTTCAGTTTCGAATGAAACTTTACCGATGATAGCTTGTACGTTACCTGCTTTATCAGCACGGTAAGTGATTTTACCACCTTTAGACTCTTCAACTGCTTTAGCAACGTCCATAGTTACTGTACCAGTTTTAGGGTTTGGCATCAAGTTACGTGGTCCAAGGACACGTCCAAGACGACCAACGATTGCCATCATATCTGGTGTTGCAACAACAACGTCAAAGTCAAGCCATCCACCGTTGATTTTAGCAACGAGTTCGTCTTCACCAACGAAGTCAGCACCTGCTGCTTTAGCTTCTTCAGCTTTAGCACCACGAGCAAATACAAGAACGCGTTGAGTTTTACCAGTACCGTTTGGCAATACCATTGCTCCACGGATTTGTTGGTCAGCTTTCTTAACGTCGATGTTAAGGTTGTATGATACTTCAACAGTAGCATCGAATTTTGCGAAGTTAGTTTCTTGTGCAAGAGCTACAGCTTCTTCTACGCTGTAAGCTTTTGTGCTGTCGATTTTCTCAAGAGCAGCACGCATTTGTTTGCTTTTTTTAGCCATGTTAATTATTTCTCCTTGTGTAATGTGGTCATAACGACTTTCATCTTCCACGTCACTCAGCGAAGTGAGACGACGTCTGTGGTTTTCTTGTTAACTGAATTAGTCAGTAACAGTGAATCCCATTGAACGTGCAGTACCTTCGATCATACGCATAGCTGATTCGATGTTTGCAGCGTTCAAGTCAGGCATTTTAGTTTCAGCAATTTCTTGTACTTGTGCACGAGTTACTGAAGCAACTTTAACTGAGTTTGGAGTACCTGAACCTTTTTCAACACCTGCAGCTTTTTTCAAAAGAACAGCAGCTGGTGGTGTTTTAGTGATGAAATCAAATGATTTATCTTCATACACAGAGATAACAACTGGGATGATCATACCAGCTTGGTCAGCTGTACGAGCGTTAAACTCTTTAGTGAATCCCATGATAGATCGGAAGAGCGTCGTGTAGGG
>OLAE01000378.1_pt1 | contig 11834 bp, 10 predicted proteins | sample 1608951 | NCBI WGS metagenome assembly OLAE01 (sample SAMN02674970, study PRJEB24791) | human gut metagenome, SKBSTL043 | isolation source: stool | host: Homo sapiens | place: USA | reverse complement strand
GACTGGAGTTCAGACGTGTGCTCTTCCGATCTCCGGCGATAGCAGTCCTGCATACGGGGCAGTGCCCATTGCCACCGTATCCGGCAGATAAACGATTGGCAATGATTCGATACCAATCGCGTTCCACGAGCTTGGCCCGGCATTCAGGGTTTGGGCAATACGTGGTATCGCCTTCACGATCATGCACGTTGCCTGTGTACACATAATTGAGTCCCTCTTCGAGGGCGATGTCTCGGGCGCGGGTCAGAGTCTCGTGCGGGGTGGGCGGTACGTCCATCATGCGGTAACTGGGGTGGAATGCGGAGAAGTGCAGCGGCACGTCCGGACCCAAGTGCTCGCGTATCCATGTACATTCAGCATGCAGCTGGGCGTCGTCATCGTTGAATCCAGGGATGAGTAGCGTGGTGAGCTCCACCCACACGTGTTCGCCTTCTGGTGTGCGTGCCTCGTTGACCGCATAGTCGATGGTCTCGAGCACATCGGCCAGATGAGTGCCGGTCACTTTCCAATAGAACTCTTCGGTGAAGCCTTTGAGGTCGATGTTGGCGGCGTCCATGGCCGCGTAGAAGTCGGGCCGGGCTTCGGCGCTCATGTATCCGGCAGTCACGGCGATGGGATGGATGCCGAGCGCTCGGCAGGCTTCGGCCGTGTCGATGGCATATTCGGCGAACACGATCGGATCGTTATAGGTGAACGCCGCCGAATCGATGCCCCGGTCGGCCGCGACCTGCGCGATTTTCTCCGGACTGGCTTCCATGCCGAGCCGGTCGAAGCTGCGGGCTTTGGCAATATCCCAGTTTTGGCAGAATCGGCAACCGGAATTGCAGCCAGCCGTGCCGAAACTCAGCACACTGGAACCGGGGTGGAAGTGGTTGAGCGGCTTCTTTTCCACTGGGTCCACGGCGAAGCCGGAGCTGCGGCCGTAGGTGTCGGAGACGATGAGTCCGTCGTGGTTTGAGCGGACGAAGCAAAAGCCGCGTTGGCCGGGCTTGAGGACGCAGCGGCGCGGGCATAGTTCGCAGCGAGCGCGGTTGGTACCGTCGTGGAATTGCGTTTGCCAGCGGGCTATGGCGGGGTTACGAACATCTGTGACTGACGCCGTATGACCGCACGATTCCCGATGACCACCCTCCGGCGCTTCGCGCCACCTCTTGCCAGCGGGAGGAGATATGGTTGCTGCGTTAATGCTCGGCATAGGCGGTCACCTCGTAGCGTTGACAGTCGATTTCGCTATCGGTCCAGTCGTAGGAAGGGCGGATACCGGCTTTGGCGAGCAGGTGAGCGACGAAATCGTGCGGATCGGGCAGCTCATCCCACACTTGTGGCAGGAATGTGGCGCTGCGGCCACGACGGTCGGCGAGAATCAGACCGTCTTTGCCGGGGCGTAATACTTCCTCAAGTTCAGTGCGCGAACGTACCGGGCGTTCGACGTTGCTGCCGTCCCGTTTGACGGCGTCGGTCTGAGGTCCGGATTGCAGCGATGCCAGAGTCGCGGTCTTCGAGCCGGTACCGCGCGAATCGGCGTCACAGGAGTTCACTGTAATCGGCTCGGGCTCACCCAAGACGGATACCTCCACGTTGAGCAGCGGGTATTCCGCGGCGGTGACCGGGGTGAAACGTGGGTCGCGGGTGGCGGCATCCACTGCGTGCTCGGCCACGTCCTTGCCGAGCGAGCGGTGGGCGACCAGCGAACCAATGCACCCGCGTAGCCGGCCACCCTCGGTCAGGGTGACGAAACAGGCACCGGGCTCGTTCAGCCATGGGTTTGCGGCAAGAATGGACGCGGTCGAATCAGCGGCGGTCGGATGCTCGATATGCAGCCGTTCCCGGATAGCGGCACGGGCAAGTTTCAGCAGCACCTCACCGTGGGATGGCGTACCCGATGTGCCTAAGTCATCTGCACCGGCTAGAGCATCTGCTTCCGGCTTGGATTCCCACGCGGCAAACGAGACATATCCCACTACCGGCTCGTCGGCGTCTCGCATTGCGGGGCGAGGTTGGCCGGCGAGCGCCACCACGCCGTCGTCGCCGGAAGTGGAACAGCCGAGCTCGAAGAGCCTCATGTCCTTGCGGCCTTTTAACACATCCAGAAGGCCGTTGATCGGGTATGCGCCACAGGCCCGGCGAGGGTGAATCGGCAGATGCAAAGCCGCAATGTCCGCAATGGTCTGGTCATCCAACGCGCGGGCGACTTCGTGCGGATGATAGTGCGAGAGATCCGAACTAATCACGATGACGGTTTCCGGGCCACCCCACAAAGCACGCAACACATCACCCACCTCTTGTGGCGTGGCATCGCCCGCGTTCAACGGCACGATAGTGAGGTCTGGGCCGAGCACGGTCTGCAGGAACGGAATCTGCACTTCTACCGCATGTTCTTGTGCGTGGGTTGGGGCATTGACGATCATTGCGGGAGCCGGCGCGCCCGGACGGGCATGTGTACCGGAGCGCAATGGCTCATTGACAGACAGGCCCAGAGCCTTACGCTCGGCTGCAATGTCTACCGGCACAGTGCCCAGCGGCGTTTCAAACGCCGCTGCCGTGGAACAGGCGACGCCTCGCACGGCCACGCGGTGAGTCGGCCCTACGATTACCGCGCGAGTCACGCTCCCCCGCCCACGCTCCAAGAGCGCGTAAGCGAGCGCAGCTGCCGTGCCGGAATATATGTATCCGGCGTGCGGCACTATTACCGCCCTCGGCACCCCCGCTGGAAGTGTGGGCTCCAACTGTTGCAGAAGCTTTCGGCCGTAATCGAGCTGCTGGTTGATTAGCTGTTTGAGCGCGGTGCGGTCAGCCGGATAAAACGAACCGGCCACCGCTGACGGACGTATTGCGCCAGTGATTTTGCCGCTGCCGTCTGCCGCGCTTGCTGCATCTGACGCACTAGCCACACTGACCGTATCGATTTGCACACCGGCTCGGGCGGCCTCGCGAACCTCATTGTTTCCACGAAATATCTCGGATAGCACCATAACTACCACCTCTTATTCCATGGTAGCTGCTACGGAGCGCTTCTAAAGATCAGAACAACGCGTCCTGGGCGAAGTCATCGTCGGGATTGGCACCGAATTCGTCCGGCTCGGCGGGTTTGAACGCGTTTGCACCTTCATCGGCCAACTGGTCGGAGGCCGCGGCCGAGGCTTCGCGCAGGTCGCCGTCGAGCACCACGGCATCGGGCGAGACGAGGAACATGCGTTCGTTGACGCCGGCCAAATAGAGGCCGCCCAGCGATTCGACTCGGGACAGCGCCACATATCCCATGCCTGGCGCGAAGGTGCGCTTCAGGTCCATGACCGCACGGTCAAGCGTCATGCCTTGCGACTTGTGGATGGTGATGCCCCACGCGCAGCGCAACGGCACCTGGAAGACGGAGGCGAGCACGGTGTCGCCGTCCATCATCTCCCATGTGGCCTGTTTCATGGTGACGATGTTGCCGTTCTCGAATTCCACGATCGGCCAGCCGCCCTTGTTCTCCTGTGCGAAGCCACGCACGGTGCCGAGCGAGCCGTTGACGTACTGGCGATCGGTGTCGTTGCGCAGGGCCATGACAGCCGCGCCTTCCTTGAGTATCAATCGCTCGGGGGCCAACATGTTCTTTTTGAGTCGGTCGACCAGGTTGGCAGGGCCTGCTGTCTCGGCGTGGAACTCGTGTGGATCAAGCATGATCTGGTTCAGGCGCATGTCGTTGAGATTGTCGGCCTGCCGGTTCACCGGGAACAGGTGGACGGCGACCTGGCCGGGCTCGAGCAGTTTGCCCAGACGAGTGACGAGCACGTCACGGTCGGACTGGGTCACGTCGCCTTCGCGAATGTCGGTGAGCACGGTCAGCAGTTCGCCGGTATCCTGACGGTGCTGTTCGGTCAGATAGCAGATCACCGGGTTGAGTTCGGGCCATACCAGCGATTCGGTGATGAAGCCTTCGGGGTTCAAGCCGGCACGGGCATACCGTTCGCGACTGGCGATGAATTCGGGCGTGGGGGCGATGAGGTCGCGGTTGCGCCCGGACACCGAAACCGGCGGCAGCTGGAAGAAGTCGCCGGACAAGACAACCTGGATGCCACCGAACGGGCGTGGATCACGGCGTACTTCGCGGCAGACTTGGTCGACCATGTCGAACAGCCAGGCGTGCAGCATGGAAACCTCGTCAATGACGAGGATGTCCGTGGCCTGAATCTTGCGTTTGCGCCGGGATTTGATGAGTTTGAGCAGGCTGGCGCTCAGGGCGGTGGCCACGCCGACGCCGCTCCACGAATGAATGGTTTGGCCGTTGATATGCGTGGAGGCGATGCCTGTGGACGCGGTGACTGCTACACTGGCGCCGTCGGCCCGAGCCTGGCGGATGAACTCGTTCAAGACATAGGTCTTACCGGCACCGGGCGCACCGGTCAGGAACACGTTCGCGCCGGCGTTCAGAATGGCCAGGGCTTCGGTTTGGCGCATATCAACCTCTCTAGACTCCCCTCAGGGAGGGGAGCCAAGTACGGCGGACTACTTATTGAGGATGCTGGTGGCTACGATGTCGGCGGCGATGGCCTTGGATGCGGCATCGTCCGGGCCGGGGGCGGGGGCCATAAACGCCTTACGGTAGTAGCGCAGCTCGTCCAAGGACTCGATGATGTCTGCGAGAGCACGATGGCCACCGTTCTTTGGCGGGCGGTTCTCGTACACGGCCGGGTACCAGCGGCGGGCGAGCTCCTTGAATGTGCTCACATCCACGCTGCGGTAATGCAGGTGGCTCATGAGGTTCGGCATGTAATGGTCGAGGAACTTCTTATCGGAGCCGATGGTGTTGCCGGCCAGCAGCGGGCGCACGCCTTCCGGCGTGAAGCGCAGCACGTATTCGGTGACCTTCTGCTCGGCCTCGGCCAGGCTCAGGCCATTCTCCCACTCGTTGATCAGGCCGGAACGGGTGTGCATCTGGCGCACGAAATCGTTCATATGGTTCACGGCCTTCTCGGACGGCTTGATGACGTAATCCACGCCCTCGTCCAGCACATTCAGGTCAAAGTCAGTGGGCACTACGGACACCTCGACGAGTTCGTCGCCGCCGAAGATATCCAAGCCCGTCATTTCGCAGTCAATCCAAATCAGGCGCGAATCCTTTGCGCTGTAAGTTTCTGCATCATGGCTGTCGACCATGGTAAGCCTCTTTTCGTCATGTCACCCGTTATTACAAGAACAGTTCAGACTATACCCCAGCGCATACAAGCTATCTCGAGCCACATACGCGAAAAGGGCCTGCATAAGCAGACCCTTTTCACAAGGAATCAACCCCTAACTAGCGCAAGCTAGCGGGCATCAACCAATCAGTTGTTGTGGAAGCCGGAGTAGTTCGGGGCTTCGGTGGTCATCACGATATCGTGCGGGTGCGATTCGCGCAGACCGGCGTCGGTGATGCGGATGAACTTGCCACGCTCCGGCATCTCGGCGATGTTGTGGGCGCCGATGTAGAACATGGACTGGTGCAGGCCACCGAGCATCTGGTAGAGCACGGCGTTCAGCGGTCCGCGGTACGGCACTTCGCCTTCAACGCCTTCCGGAACGACCTTGTCGTTAGAGGTGACGTCGGCCTGGAAGTAGCGATCCTTGGAGTAGGACTTCTTGCCACGCGGAGCCATGGCGCCGAGGGAGCCCATGCCACGGTACAGCTTGTACTGCTTGCCGTGCAGCAGCACCTTCTCACCCGGAGCTTCCTCGCAGCCTGCGAGGGTGCCGCCGAGCATGACGGTGGAGGCACCGGCAACCAGAGCCTTGGCGATGTCGCCGGAGTAGTGAATGCCACCGTCGGCGATGCACGGCACGCCAGCGGCACGGCAGGCCTGAGCGGCCTCGTACACTGCGGTGAGCTGCGGCACACCGACACCGGCCACCACGCGGGTGGTGCAGATGGAGCCTGGGCCCACGCCGACCTTGACTGCGTCAACACCGGCGTCGATCATGGCCTGAGCGCCCTGACGGGTGGCCACGTTACCGCCGATGATGTCAACGCCCTTGAACGCGGAATCGGACTTCAGACGGCGAATCATGTCGAGAGCCAGCTTGGCCTCACCGTTGGCGGTGTCGACCACGAGCACGTCCACGCCGGCTTCCATCAGAGCGGAAGCACGGTTGTAGGCGTCACCCAGGAAGCCGATGCCGGCGGCAACGCGCAGACGACCCTGTTCGTCCTTGGTGGCGTCCGGATACTGCTCGGTCTTCACGAAGTCCTTCACGGTGATCAAGCCGGTGAGGTGGCCTTCATCGTCAACCAGCGGCAGCTTCTCGACCTTGTGCTTGGCCAGCAGGTCGTGGGCGTCTTCCTTGGAGATGTTGGACGGGCCGGTGATGAGGTTCTCGCGGGTCATGACCTCGGAAACCTTGAGCCGGTCGTAATCCTCGGAGGCGATGAAACGCATGTCGCGGTTGGTGATGATGCCGACGAGCTTGTTGTCGTTGTCAACGACCGGCAGACCGGAGATATGGAAACGGCCGCACAGCTTGTCGAGATCAGCCAGCGTCACATCCGGGCTGACGGTCAACGGATCGTTGATCATACCGGATTCGGAGCGCTTGACGATGTCAACCTGAGCGGCTTGGTCGTCGATGGAAAGATTGCGGTGCAGCACGCCGATGCCGCCATTGCGAGCCATGGCAATGGCCATGTCGGACTCGGTGACGGTGTCCATTGCGGCGGAGATCGCCGGGACCTTCATCGTGATGTTGCGGGTCAGATGGGTGGTGGTGTCCACTTCGGACGGAATGACATCCGTCTCGTTCGGCAGCAGCAGCACATCGTCATAGGCGAGGCCAAGCTGTGCGAAAATCGGAGGAAGTGGAGCGTACGTGGAATCTGCATTCATATCAGGAATTGTAGCCATAGACCCACTATATGAACGCGGGCTGACTTACCGCGACACGGCAGAACAAGCGGCAAACAAGGGTGTTATGAAAGTTAACTAATACCGCAAGGCAAAGCGTTTAATCAGTTTTTCCGACGCTTCGACGACCGCACCGACGCATGTCTGCCGCCATCCGCAGCGTCCTCCTCCAGCATCTCGGGAATCCTATGCTTCACATACGGATACATGGTGGCGACGGTCAGCACCACGGCCGCAATCAGGAATCCAACAAGCACGTATTGGGCCTTGAAAAACAGCGTCATAATCGAGCCGAATGCGATCAGTGCCGCCCAACCCCACAGAATCAGCACAGCCCCCTGCACGGAATGGCCGATGCGCAGCATGCGATGATGCAAGTGCATGCGGTCCGGATGCATCGGAGACTGTCCCTTGCGCAAGCGGCGCACAATCGCAAGACACATGTCGAGAATCGGCAGGAACAATACCAGAATCGGCAGCAGAATCGGCATGAACACCGGCAAGTAAATGCTGGCATGAATACTGGCCGGGTCAAGGCGGCCCGTCATCACAATCGACGCGCACGTGATCAAATAGCCGAGCAGCATGGAACCGGAGTCTCCCATGAACAGCTTCGCCGGATGCCAGTTGTGCATCAAAAAGCCCACGCACATGCCGACCATGGCAATGTCGATCAATGTCGCCATCGAAGCGTACGAAGGCGAGTTGCGGGCGATGATGTATGAATAAATGGCGAATGCGATGCCGCCGATCGCCACAATGCCCGACGACAGACCGTCCAACCCATCCACGAAATTGACCGCATTGATGGACGCGACGATCAAAAACGCGGTGATGGCCATCGACAGGCTCGGCGACGCCGTCACCAACGAGCCAAGCGGAAGCGAAATGATCTGCAGACCGCCCCATGCCACGAACACGGAAATCAACAGCTGACCGGCAAGCTTGAGCATCCAATCAAGATCCCACAAGTCGTCGGCCATGCCAAGCAGACTGATCATAATGGCGCCGGCGAGAATCACCCACGCCTGTTGCGATTGCGCGAACAATCCTTGAATGAACGGAATGCGGGATGCGAACAGCATCGACACGGTGAAACCGATCAGCATGCCCAAACCACCCAGTCGCGGTGTCGGAATGGTATGCACGTCTCGCGCACGCACTTCGCCGACGGCGCCGATCTCAATGGCGATATGGCGAATCAACGGCGTGATCAAATAGGTGACGCCGCCAGCAATCGCAGCAATGAACAGATAGATTCTCATACGCCCAAAGCACCGCCATTCAACGTCAAGGCCTTTCGGATAACCGGCTCGTGAATCACTCCCTCTCGAAGAATCGCAATGCCATCACGCCCATGAGGGTCAGCCGCCACAACCGTGGAAGCCACATGACCGGGAGTCGCTCCCCCGTCCAAATACAAATCAACCGCATCGCCAAGCGCCTGCACGGCCTCGTCAACGGTTTGCGCACTTTCATCGCCGGAACGGTTGGCACTGGTGGCGGCCAACGGTCCGGTAGCGCGCAGCACACGCAAGGCGGCCGCGGAATTCGGAATGCGCACGCCCTGCGTGACCTTGCCGGTGGCGGGATCGGTACGTACCGTGGCGAGCGTGCAATCGTCATCGGCCACGGCGATCGGAGAGAACGCGCCCGGCATGAACATGGCGGACAGGCGGTTCAGCGGCACCGGCAGATCCAAATGCAGCTTCTCCATGCTTTCAATAGACGGCAATAGCACTTGCAACGACTTGTATTTCGGGCGTTGCTTCGCCGCGAACACCTTGCGGATCGCCTCAATGTTGCGCGGATCGCACGCAACGCCGTAGACCGTGTCCGTAGGAATCACAATCAATCCGCCGTCACGTACGATTTCGACAGCCTGGGCAAGGGATTCGTCTGAAATAGCGCGAATCTCGCTCATGACACCTCCCTTTTCGGCTTGCTGACCCCACCATTGTAAGGCAGGATTCTTCAACTGCGTTGAAACTGACCTTATGCGCCCAGATACGCCTTGCGCACCTGCTCGTTGTCCATCAGCTCCTTGGCGTCGCCTTCCATGGTGATGCGCCCGGTTTCGAGCACATACGCACGATCGGCGATCGACAGGGCCATATTCGCGTTCTGTTCGACCAGCAGTACGGTAATGCCCTGATCGTGCAGCTTGCGAATAATGGCGAAGATCTCTTTGACGAGTTTCGGAGACAGACCCATCGACGGCTCGTCCATCAGAATCGTGTTCGGGTGGCTCATCAGGGCGCGGCCCATCGCCAGCATCTGCTGTTCGCCGCCGGAAAGCGTGCCCGCCTTCTGGTTGCGGCGTTCCTTCAGGCGTGGGAACATGTCGAACACCATGGCAAGATCGTCCGCCATGTGAGACCGGTCTTTGAGACTGAACGCGCCCATTTCAAGGTTTTCCCGCACGCTCATGCGCGTGAACACGTGGCGTCCTTCGGGAATATGCGCCATGCCGAGGGTCACGATCTTATTGTTCGGCGTTTTCAGCAGGTCCACGCCGTTGAACAGCACCTCGCCGGAAACCGCCGGAGTAAGACCTGTGATGGTATGCAATGTCGTGGTTTTGCCAGCACCGTTCGCACCGATCAGCGACACGATCTCGCCGTCGTTCACCGTCAGACTGATGTTTTTGACCGCTTCGATGGCACCGTAGGAGACGGAAAGATTCTTGATCTGCAGCATCAGGCGTCCTTCCTTTCGGTCGTTTCAGACGTTTCGACGGCATTGTTTTCAGCATCGTCCGCACCAAGATATGCGGAGATGACCTGCGGATTGTTGGCGATTTCCTCTGGCGTTCCGGAGGCGATGGTACGCCCGTAATCAAGCACTTGAATACGCTGGCACACGTTCATCACCAGGCTCATATCATGTTCGATCAGCAGAATGGCGATGCCGAAACGGTCGCGGATCGTGTTGATGCAGTTCAGCAGATCCTCGGTTTCCGTAGGATTCATGCCTGCCGCAGGCTCGTCAAGCAACAGCAGTTTCATGCCGGTCGCCAACGCTCGTGCGATTTCCAGCTTACGTTGCGCTCCATACGGCAGATTCGCGGCTTCGGTTTCGGCCAATCCTTCCAGTCCGAAAATACGCAGCAGGTCTATGGCTTTGGCATGCATGTCGCGTTCCTGCTTCCAGAAGGTCGGCGTGCGGAAGATCGCACCGCCCAGCCGGTAGGTGAAGGATTCGTTGAACGCCACAAGCACGTTCTCTTCGACCGTCATTTGATCGAACAGTCGAATGTTTTGGAAGGTTCTTGCGATTCCCGCACGCACGACCAGATACGTTTTCTTGCCGTTCATGCGTTTGCCGTCGAGGAAGAACTCACCTTCCGTGGGCTGGTAAACGCCGGTCAGCAGGTTGAACACAGTGGTCTTGCCTGCGCCGTTCGGCCCGATCAGACCGACAAGTTCGCCCGCATTGATGGTCATGTTGAAGTCGGATACGGCTTTGAGGCCTCCGAAGGTGATGCCGAGATGCTCGGCCTTCAGAATCGGCTCGCTCATGCCTGCACCTCCTTGTCTTCGCTGGATGTGTTGATTTCGCTAGATGCGGTAGTCTCGCCGGTTTCCTTGGTTTTCTTAGATGCCGATTGAGACGCACCCGATTTGCCGTGCATCTTCACGCGTACCGGATAGAACCACGTGTTGACGAATTTCGGCAGCGAGAACTCCCAATTGCCGAACAATCCCTGCGGACGGAACACCATGATGATCACCAGCACCACCGAATACACGAGCATGCGGTATGCGGAGAACGCACGCAGCAATTCCGGCAAAATCGTCAGACCAACCGCGGCGACAATGGAACCCGTCAGCGAACCCATACCGCCGAACACCACCATGATCACGTAATTGATCGACTGCAGCCAACCGGCCATGCTTGGCGTGAGCGCACCGATATATTGCGCGAAAATACCACCCGCAATACCCGCGAAGAACGCGGAAATCGCAAAAACGAGCACTTTCATATAGGTGATGTTGATGCCGGAAGCGCCAGCCGCGATCTCATCATCACGAATCGCCTTGACCGCACGACCATAACGGGAACGCGCGAACATGAACAACAGCACCACGGTCACGACGGTGATACAGAACACCACATACAGATTGGCGAGACGGTCGATGCCGATCAGTGCCTGCCCCTGCTGGCCGTCCGCAAGTCCCTTGCCGCCGGCCACTTTCAGATTCTGGATGATCACACGAATGATCTCACCGAAACCAAGCGTGATAATCGCAAGATAATCGCCGTGCAAACGCAATGCCGGAATGCCGACGAGCACACCGAACACACATGCCACCACACCGCCGACGAACGTGACCAGCAGCTGCAGCAGGTTCTCAATCAGCTCCATGCCGTTCCTCGCTTTCCTTATCCTGTGTGTCGTCCCGATTCATTTGCCGCAGCCGGAAGCACAAAACAGTCACGCACACGCCCAGAAGAAACGCCAGAAGCCCGATGACGATGTATCCCAAGGCCGCGCCGCCGTGAAAGATGCTTGCCGTCATTTCAAAGCCGGAGTAATCCCCGGTCTGGATGTTTGCGGCAATGCCGGGCATGGCGAAAGACGCGCCGATGAGCAGCGCAAGGCACGCCGCCGCAGCTGCTGCCATAACGAGCCTGCCGCGCCGGAGCCGTTTCTTCCGCTTTTCTGCGGCAATTCGCCGTTTCACCTCCGCGCACCGTTCCTCATAGCTCCGCATTTGTGATCCCCTCCCGTTCCAGCAGCCTGCGCAGGCTTTTCTTTCCGCGATATACCATGTTTGTGATCTGCTTCACCGTTTTGCCCATGACCTGCGCGGCCTGTGCGTAGCTCATGCCCTCAAAATAGGTGAGATAGAGGGCCTCGCGGTAGTCCGGGTTCATTTCGTCCATGCAGACGTGCAGGATGCGGCTGCGCTCCTTCGTCCGGACGACCTCCTCCGCCAGAAGCCTGCCGTCCGGCTCGTCCGCCAGCTCATC
>OLAE01000354.1_pt1 | contig 12178 bp, 10 predicted proteins | sample 1608951 | NCBI WGS metagenome assembly OLAE01 (sample SAMN02674970, study PRJEB24791) | human gut metagenome, SKBSTL043 | isolation source: stool | host: Homo sapiens | place: USA | reverse complement strand
TGCGTTGCAAACGCTAGTAATAAGGAGTGGCTATGGCTACCGGCAGCAAGCTCGTGATTGTGGAGTCTCCCACCAAGGCCAAGAAAATCGGTGGGTATTTGGGCTCCGAATATACGGTGATGGCCTCGGTCGGCCATATTCGAGATCTTGCGCAGCCGAGCCAGGTGCCGGCCGCCGACAAAACCAAATTCGGCAAGTTCGGCGTTGACGTGGAAGACGGATTCAAGCCGTACTACATCGTCGATGGCAACAAGAAGAAAACCGTGTCCGAGCTGAAAAGCGCGTTGAAAAAAGCCGACACCCTGTACCTCGCAACCGATGAGGATCGCGAGGGAGAGGCCATCGCCTGGCATCTGGTACAGACGCTCAAGCCGAAAGTGCCGGTTAAGCGCATGGTGTTCCACGAAATCACGAAGGAAGCCATCAAAGCGTCGCTTGACAATACTCGCGACGTTGACGACGACATGGTCGACGCCCAGGAAACCCGCCGTATTCTGGACCGCCTGTACGGCTATGAGCTTTCTCCGGTGCTGTGGCGCAAGGTTGGGCCGGGTCTTTCCGCGGGCCGTGTGCAGTCCGTCGCCACGCGTTTGATCGTGGAGCGCGAGCGCGAGCGTATGGCGTTCGTGCGTGCCCCGTATTGGGATGTCACCGCAACGTTGGAGGCGCCGGATGCCGATGGCAATAATGTTGCGTTCGAGTCTCGTATGGTGTCGTTGGGTGGCCGTCGTTTGGCTGGTTCCAAGGATTTCGGCGCCGATGGCAAGCTGACTGCGGCCGGTGCGAAGGATCAGGTCGTGCAGTTGGACGAGGCGCAGGCTTCCGCGATTGCGCAGGCATTGGAATTTGCAACGTTTACTGTCGCGTCGATGGAAACCAAGCCGTACCGTCGCCGTCCGGTTCCACCGTTTACCACGTCCACCTTGCAGCAGACCGCCGGCAATCGTCTCGGCATGAGCTCGCGTCAGACCATGCGTGCTGCGCAAGGATTGTACGAAAACGGCTATATCACCTACATGCGTACCGATTCGGTGACGCTGTCGCAAGAGGCGATCGCAGCCGCACGCGAAGCGGTCGTCAAGCATTTCGGCGAAAACTATCTGTCGGACGCGCCGAAACAATATGCCACAAAGACGGCAGGCGCGCAGGAAGCCCACGAATGCATCAGGCCGGCGGGCGCGAAATTCCGTGACCCTGCGGAAATCGCAAGCAAAGTGCCGGCCGACCAGCTCAAACTGTACACGCTGATCTGGCAGCGCACGCTTGCCTGCCAGATGGCAGACGCAACCGGTTCCACGGCGACCGTGCGACTGTCCGCGTCGACCGAATCGAATGGGGAAGCCATGTTCCAGGCTTCCGGCACTGTCATCGAATTCCCTGGCTTTATGAAGGCGACCGGTGAAGGCCGCCGCGCATCCGCCGAATCGAAGAAGGGCGATGCTGCTGGAAGCGTTGAACAGGCTGCGCAATCCGGTAAATCCAGCAAAGCGGATAAGAAGTCGGATGACAATGTGTCGCTTCCGCCGATGAATCCGGGCGATGCGCTCGCCGCGGTGGCGGTTGGTGCCGACGGACACGAAACTCAGCCTCCGGCGCGTTACACCGAAGCGTCGCTCGTGAAAACGTTGGAACAGAAGGAAATCGGCCGCCCGTCCACGTATGCGAGCATTATTTCCACGATCATCGATCGCGGGTACGTGTATGAGCGCGGTCGTGCGTTGATTCCGTCGTGGCTCGCGTTCTCCGTGGTCAAATTGCTGGAAACGAAGTTCCCGCGGTATGTGGATTACGAGTTCACTGCCGATATGGAAAGCGGTCTTGACCAGATTGCGAGCGGTCAGGAGACCGGCAGGAATTGGCTGACCCGCTTCTATTTCGGTTCCGGTGAGGGTGCCGCGCAGTCTGCGGACGAGGCGCATGCCGGCTTGCAGCAGCAGGTCGCGCAGTTGGGTGAAATCGACGCTCGCGAGATCAATACGATCGAGATCGGCGACGGTTTGCATGTGCGCGTCGGTCGATATGGCCCGTATTTGGAGGATATGAACCATCTGGATGATGAGGGCAATCCGAAGCGTGCCTCGCTGCCGGATACGCTCGCTCCGGATGAGCTGACGGTGGAAGTCGGTCATGATTTGATCGAGAACCATTCCGGCGGTCCGCGCGCTCTTGGCGTCGATCCGGTTTCCGGAGGCACCGTTGAAGTGCGTAATGGTCGTTTCGGGCCGTATGTTGCGCTGGTGATGCCTTCTGCGGATGCTGGTGCTGACGGTGACGTGGCTGGTGATGGCAAGCCGAAGAAGGTCAAGAGCGCTAAGAAGGCTGCCGATCGCCCGAAGATGGCGTCGTTGTTTAAGACGATGAGCCCGGAATCGTTGACGTTGGATGATGCGTTGCGTCTGCTGAGTTTGCCTCGTGAAGTTGGTTCTTATGAGGAAGCGAATGCTCAGACCGGTGAAGTGCAGACGGTTGTTGTGCAAGCCAATAATGGTCGTTACGGCCCGTATTTGACGAAGACTGGTGCCGATGGCAAGTCGGATACGCGTTCGCTCGCTTCGGAAGATGAGATTTTCACGGTTGATTTGGATAAGGCGAAGGAACTGTTCGCCCAGCCGAAGTATGGCCGTGGGCGCGGTCGTGGCGCTGCCAAGCCGCCGCTGCGTGAACTGGGCGTCGATCCGGAAACGCAAAAGCAGGTGACCATCAAGGAAGGCTTCTACGGCGCGTATATCACCGATGGTGAAACGAACCGTACGTTGCCAAAGCAGTATGCTCCTGAGTCGATCGAGCCGGCTGAGGCGTTCCGTCTGCTGGCGGAGAAGCGTGCGCAGGGTCCGTCGAAGAGGCGTGGACGCAAGGGTGCTGCTGGCAAGGGTGGTGCTAAGAAGACTGCTGCTAAGGGTGCTAAGGCTTCTGCTGATCAAGTTCGTGCCGATCGCCGTGCCAAGGTGCGCGAGTTGGCCGATAAGGGTTGGGCCAACACCCGTATCGCCAAGGAGATCGGTTCCACACCGACCACGGTGAAGGCCGATGTGGAATGGCTCGCTGCCAACGAAGGCTACACCCGTCCCGCCGTAGTTCCCGCCCGGTGATGAATATGCAGGGCATATTCATCTCCTTTGAAGGCATCGACGGCGTCGGCAAAACCACGCAGGTCGAACGATTGCGTGCGTATGTTGAGGCGCAGGGGCGCGAATGCGTGGTCACGCGCGAGCCGGGCGGTACTGTGCTTGGCGTGGCGATTCGCAAGCTGCTGCTTGGCGGTGTGGAAGGTTCCGACGCGGATATTGCTCCGCGTGCGGAGGCGTTGCTGTTCGCCGCCGACCGTGCCCAGCATGTTGCCGAGGTGATTCGCCCTGCGCTGGAACGCGGTGCCGTGGTAATTACCGATCGGTACCTTGATTCTTCTCTTGCATACCAGGCTGGCGGCCGCGAATTGACGGCAGGTGAAATCCGCGACTTAAGTATGTGGGCAACGTGTGAGCTATTGCCGAATCGCACGTATCTGCTGGATCTTGACCCTGTGCAATCGCATGCACGACTACAGCATGATGAAGATCGCATGGAATCTGCAGGAAACGATTTCCAACGTCGTACACGACAGGCGTTTCTTGACTTGGCAAAGGCGGAATCGCAACGTTTCCGCGTGATTGATGCCAGCCAATCCATCGATGAAGTATGGTCGCATATTCAAGACGATTTTGCACAAATCAGTCAAACGAAAACTTTCCAATCGGAGGCCGCCCAATGAGCGTGTGGGATTCGATTGTCGGCCAGCAGCGGGTTGTCGAACAACTCAAAGCCATCGCAAGTGGCGATCCGAAAGCCATTGCGCAATCCTGGCTAATCTGCGGTCCTCCAGGATCGGGCCGTTCCAATGTGGCGCGCGCGTTTGCGGCGGCGCTGGAGAGCCCCGATCATGGTCTTGGCGACGAGCCGACCAAAGCCGTGCAGCAGGTGCTTGCCGGCACTCATCCCGACGTGACCGTGCTTGCCACCAACAAAGTGACCATCGGCATCGACGAGGTGCGAGACATCATCACCACTTCCGAACAGATGCCGAGCACTGCGCCGTGGCGCATCATCATTATCGAAGATGTCGATCGCATGCTGGAACGCACCACCAACGTGCTGCTCAAGGAGATTGAGGAGCCGAGCGCGCACACGATTTGGCTCTTGTGCGCGCCGAGTGCGCAGGATGTGTTGCCGACGATTCGCTCGCGCACTCGCATCGTCAATCTTGCCGTGCCTTCCACGCAGGCAGTGGCCGCATTTCTGGAACAAAATGGCGGATTTGAGCCGAAAATTGCGGTGCGTGCCGCACGTCTTGCGGAAGGGCATATCGGCATTGCGCGCTTGTATGCGGAGAATGAGCAGGTGATGTCTGACCGTGACGAGCTGATTGTGGGTGTGCTTGGATTGCGTCGCGCGTCGGATGCGGTGCTGCTTGCAGGCAATCTTATCGACAATGCGAAAGTGCAGGCCGAAGCGGAGGTGAAGGTCAAAGCGGCAGAGGCGGAAGCTGATTTTCGTAGGGTCAATGGGCTTGGGGCGAAGGATCGTATTCCTCCGAAACTGCGTGGCGCGTACAATGCGATCGCCAAAAAAGACGAGTTGAAGCGCCAAACTACGCGACTTACGCGTGATGTGCTTGACCGTGCGTTGAACTCGATTGCCAGTATTTACCGTGATGTGGCTGTGCTGCAGAACAATGCCGAGGATTCGGTGGGACTGATCAATTTGGAGAATCGTTCATCGATCACCGAACTGTCGGTGCGGCTTACGCGTGGGGGAGCGGTGCGGCGGCTGGAGGATATTGCCGTTGCGCGTCGCCGCCTGGCCGGCAATGGCAATCCCGTACTGGTCTTCGAAGCCCTCTTCTGCTCTCTCATCGCCAGCTGAGGTTTCGCTTGTTTGCCTGATTGGCTGTTTTTCACCGATTTTGCTTGTGTTGCTGAGTTTGGATTGTGCAACACGCCGATATGACGTTATAACGATATGACGTTATGATGTATTTATCAGTTGGGCAGATGGCCACGGCGGCTTTCCAAACAACGTAACGCTATGCATCGCAAATCAGCGCAAGCAAGGAGGCAGAGTGCTAGGACAGTTTTTCGCATCGGACGCGGTGATGTACGCCGATGAGGTTTCGGGATGGCGTGAGGCGGTCGATACCGTCACTGCACCGCTGGTGGAACACGGTGCCATCAAGCCGAGCTATGTGGATGCCATCAAAGAGTCCATTGCAGCTCCTGGCGGCACCTACATTGACCTTGGTTGGGGCATCGCTTTAGCACATGCCCGCCCGGAAGCCGGCGTGGTTTCCACCTCGTTGTCGGTGCTGCATGTCGGCAAGCCATTCCTACTGGCCGATGATGAGAAGCACCCCATCACCACCATGTTCTGCCTTGGCGCAGTCGATTCCAATGCGCACATCGAAATGATGCAGGCGCTGGCAGGACTGCTCACCGATGAACAGCAGCGTACCGCGCTCGAACATGCGACCACCGTCGAACAGCTGCGTGCAGTGCTTGACTGATCGACAATATCCGATCGACGATCATCAATCGCATATACAAACTCCTTGAATACCAACAAACAACACAACAACCAACGCGATTATTCGCCACAAAGAAAGGTGAACACCAATGAAGATCTATACTGCATGCAGCACTGGCCTCGGCTCCAGCTTCATGACTCAGCTCAACATCGAAAAGGCTCTCGGCGAGCTCGGCGTTGAAGGCGTGGAAACCGACCACACCGATATCGCATCCGTGACCGAAAACACTTGCGATGTGCTCTTCGTGGGGCGTGATATCGCCGAAGCCGCTGAAGGCAAGGGTGATGTGGTTGTGCTCAACAGCCTTATCGATATGGACGAAATCAAGACGAAGGTTGCTGACGCGCTCGAACGTCACGGTGTTGCAGTTCCGAACAAGTAAAACAAATATTTCGGATTTCACTTCGCTTATTCCATAAGTTTTTGGAGCGACAGCACATAATAATTTGACCTTTTCAAAATCATAGTAATCACCGCGATTTTTGGTCGTATAAGTGCCGCTGTGGGCGAAGCTTACCTAAAATTCATTACGAAAAATAAGAGAAATATAGAGAAAATAATAAGGAGAGAGTCGTGAACGGAATTCTTTCGCTTCTGCTCGATATCTTCCGTCAGCCGTCGGTGATCGTCGCGCTGATTTCGTTGATCGGCCTGGCTGTGCAGCACAAGAAGGGCACCGACATTATGAAGGGTACGATTCGTACTCTTGTCGGCTTCCTGGTTCTGGCTGCCGGCGCTAGTGTTGTGTCCGGCGCATTGGTCCCATTCGGCGATATGTTCCAGCACGCTTTTCACGTGCAGGGCGTGGTGCCGAACAATGAGGCCATCGTTGGTACCGTGCTCGTCAAGTACGGTTCTGAAGCCGCGCTGATCTTCTTCTTCGGCATGATCGTCAATGTGCTGCTGTCGATGACTTCGCGCTTCAAGTACATTTATCTGTCCGGCCATGTGGCGTTCTATATGGCGACCATGGTTGCTGTGATTTTCGAGGTTGCCGGCTTCCCGACTTGGGGTGTGCTGCTGTGGGGATCCATCGCACAGGGCTTGATCGTTACCATTTCGCCGGCTCTCGTGCAGCCATTCATGAAGGACGCTACCGGCACTGATGGCGTAGCTTTGGGACACACTGGCGGCGCTGGTATCGCACTGGGCGGTTTTGTGGCACGTCTGACTCGTTCCAAGAAGAACCCGTCCAAATCCACCGAAGACATCAAGTTCCCGGCAGGTCTCGGCTTCCTGCGTGACACCACTGTTCTTATCGCGCTCTCCATGGCTGTTATCTACGTGATCGTGGCTTTGTTCGCCGGTGCCGGTTACATCGAAGAAAACCTGAGTGACGGCCAGAACTTCCTTGTCTTCTCCGTGCTGCAGGCAGCCACCTTCTCCGCTGGCGTGTTCATCATTCTCGCCGGTGTACGTGTGGTGCTTGGCGAGATCGTGCCGGCATTCAAGGGCATTTCCGAGAAGCTCGTGAAGAACGCAGTCCCGGCTCTTGATGTGCCGATGACCTTCACGTTCGCTCCGAACGCAGTGCTTATTGGCTTCATCTCCAGCTTTGTCGGCGGCCTGATCGGCATGGGCATCATGATCCTGGCTGGAACCACCATCATTATTCCGGGTATTGTGGCCCACTTCATGACCGGCGGCGCCACCGGCGTGATTGGTAACGGACAGGGCGGTCGCCGCGGTGCCATCATCGGCTCCTTCGTGAACGGCTTGGCTATCACCTTCCTGCCGCTGTTCCTGCTGCCGGTGCTCGGCGATATGGGCTTGGTGAACTCCACCTATTCCGATGCCGACTTCGGTGTGGCTGGCATTTTGCTTGGCTGCACCAATCAGTTGGGTGGTCAGACTGCTCTGGTTGCCGGCGTGCTCATTGCAGTGGCGGTGTTCTACCTGGCATCCTTCCTGCTGACCCGTCGCGACAAGGCGAAGCAGGCTGCGCAGGTCGAAGCCTGACATACGAATAGCCTGTAAATGATACGCGGATGATATCGGGAAGTTGGTGCGAATTGCTGACTTTCCGATCATCTGCTATCCACGGGCGAGTATATTCAGAACAAGCACAATACGTAAGGGGTTGATGATTCATGGCAGCGGGCGTGCCGAAATATATTACGGTTCGTGAGAACCTGCGGCAGCGCATTATCTCGATGGATCCGGGGGAGAAGCTGCCTGCGGAACCGGAACTGTGCAAGCAGTACAACGTCAGCCGCATCACCTTGCGTCATGCGATTGACGATTTGATTCAAGATGATCTCATCGTGCGTGAGCAGGGTAAGGGTACGTTCCGTACGGGAGCCGACGCCAATACTGAGCGTGAGGTGATCAGCGACCATATTCGCGGTTTCTTCCGTCAACAGGAGGATTTGGGCAATGTGGTGCGCACCAAGGTGCTGAGCAATACTACGGTGGTTGATTCCGAGGCTGCCAAGAATTTGGGAGTCGACAAGAATGAGCCGTTGGTCAGGCTTGAACGACTGCGTTATGTGGGTAATACGCTCAAACAGCATGTGGTAACGTTTCTTTCCGCATCGCGTTTCTCCAAAGTGCTGGAACACGACTTCTCGGAAGGCTCGCTGTATGAGTTTCTTGAGCGGCAGTATGCAGTGCATATGGTGGAAAACGAAGTGGTGGTGCGTATCCAGAATGCCGATGCTGATATGGCTGAAGTATTCGAGGTGCCGGAAGGTGCGCCATTGCTGGCTATGGATTCTGTAGTGGTCGATGAATTCGGCGCTATCATTGCGTTCGGTGTGGCATTGCACACGCAGGAACAAGGTGAGATCAAGTTCATCATTCGCAGTCAGAAAGACGTCGGTCCGGTACAGAACTAATCACACGATTCCGATTTCCTGTCGCACGATTTTGGTTTACAGACGAAAAATGGAATGGTGAGAGGTCAGTAGGATCGGCAAGGCGAGTTCGTGGGGCTGTCAAGGCGAAATGTGCGGCAAAATTGCAAAAATTGCGATTTAGCGCTGGCAGTTGGTGGATTCGCGGACGATGAGTTGCGGCGCGAGTGAGATGTGCGCGGGGCTGCCGGGGGCGTCGTTGAGTAGGCGTAGCGCTTCGGAGACGATTTGTTTGAACGGCGGGCGCACGCTGGTCAGCGCCGGCATGGTGGTGCGTGCGATCGGCGAATCGTTGTAGCCGATCACCAGCACATCTTGAGGCACGCGAAGCCCGAGCGAATGCAACGCCACCATCACACCGAACGCGATCGCATCGTCGGCGCACACCACTGCCTCCGGCTGTACGAGTGGTTCGGAGAACAGTCGCATGGCGCAGTCGAAACCGCGTTGCACGCTACGATCGCCGAACTTGTTCCATTCGGCTTCGGTGTTCAAGTGGTGCGCGCGCACCTGCGTGTGGAACATGGCGAACAGTTCCGCCGATTCGAAGGAGATTTCCTTGCCGGCCATGTATGCCACGGATGCGATGCCGCGTTCGGCCAAATGCCTGATCACGATTTCCATGGCGGCGTTTTCGTCGATGCTCACCATGGATGTGCGGGATGAGCATCGACGGCCGCCCACCTGCACAATCGGCAATGTGGAGGCGTAATGTTCAAGTTCCTCGGAAAGGTAGGCTCCCCAGGCGGGCAGTACGATCAGCCCGTCAACATGGCGGTCCACCAACGATTCGATGCGTTGGATCTGCGTGGCCTGATCGCCGCCGATGCCGAGCAGCAGTTGCTGCGAATCCACGTCGATGACGGGTTCGATTTCGTCAAGCAGTTGCGCGCAGAACGGGTCGGTGGCGGTTGGAATCACCAGTCCGATGGTGTTGGTGACGGTGCTGCGCAATGCGCTCGCCGCATAATTGACCGAATAGTTGAGGTGTGCCGCGGCGGCTCTCACACGTCGTGCGATGTCGTCGTCTTTGGTGCGTTTTCCGGAAAGCACGCGGGAGACGGTGGCGATGGAGACGTTGGCCAGCGCGGCGACGTTCGTGATTGAACTGTTCGTCGAAGTAGCCGAAGCCGAGGCGTTGTCGGTTGTGCGTGCCATGCTCTCCTCCCAAAATCATTCGAAGTATTGGATTATTCGAATTGCTGCCGTGTCTCAATCGCGTATTCAGGAATAAAACAGCCACCCGTCGAATGCGGCAGGTGGCTGAAGCAAGTATCGCAATCATGCATATGGAATTGCGATCGCATTGCGATTTCATAACTGAAGATTGTTGAATATCTTGCGAAATCCTCGAAAATCTTCAGAAAAGAAGATCACTCGGCGTCGACGAGGATGTTCAGCAGGTTGTCTGCCACGGTTTCGTCGTCGGCACCCTGCACATCGATGACCACGGAATCGCCCTGCTTGATGCCCAGGCCCATGATGGACAGGATGGAGCCTGCCGGAACCGGGTTGCCGCCTTCCTTGGCGATGGTGACGGTGCAGCCGGAAGCGGTGACGGCCTGGGAGAACTGTGCGGCCGGACGAGCGTGGATACCGACGGGATCGTTGATGACGGTGGTGCGGGTTGCCATGATGGACACTCCTTTGAGTCGTTATTGTTGATTGTTTTCTGTTGTGTTATTTGAAAGTCGTGCTGCTTGCCGAGCGAAATGCATCGGTGCGCCGCTGGTGATTACTATAGCACTTTTTCCACGAAACGCAGAAAACGTTTACTGGTTGTGTGTTGCGGTTTAAAGCGTGTATACTGTGGGCAGGCTGAAAATGATTTACCGGCAAAGACGGTGGAAATCATTGCGGTAACTCAACGCGCAAGGCAGGCGCGGAAATCACAAGAACACGTTCGGCTCGCGTTCCTTTCGCGAGCAAACAACAAACGCAAACGACAAAACAAGGAAACAGGTCAAAGGAGTTCACATGATCATAAAGGGTGTTGGCATTGGTCGCGGCGTTGCAGTCGGCCCGGTCATCCGTATGGCGCAGCCGCTGCCGGAACCGTCGGACGCCCCGCGTGCGGAAGGCATTGCCGCCGAAAGCGAAATCGCCCGCGTGGAAAAGTCCCTCGCACTGGTGAACGCCGACCTGAACCGTCGCGCCGAAGAGGCCGCCAATGGTGACGAAGGCGCCAAGCAGGCCGCTCCGATTCTGCAGGCCATCGCCATGTTCGCTTCCGATCCGTCGCTGGCCGAATCCATCAAGGGGCTGATCCAGCAGGGCAAGACCGCCGAACGCGCGGTGCTCGAAGGCTTCGCCGCGGTGGAAGACATGTTCCGCGCCATCGGTGGATATCAGGCCGAGCGCGCCGCCGATCTGCATGATGTCGGCCAGCGCGTGATCGCCGACCTTATGGGCGCTCCCGCACCGGGCCTGCCGCAGAGCGAAACCCCGTTCGTGCTCGTTGCCGAAGATCTTTCCCCCGCCGACACCGCGGCGCTCGACATGAGCAAGACCCTCGCCATCGTCACCTCGCAGGGCGGCCCGACCTCGCACACCGCCATCCTGGCCCGTGCCCGCGGCATCGTGGCGGTTGTTTCCGCAGCCGAAGCCGAGAATCTGACCGACGGCACCACCGTGGTCGTCAATGCGGCCAAGGGCGAACTGGTCGTCGACCCGACCGAAGAGGAGATCGCCGCAGCCGAAGCCGCCAAGTCCCGCGCGGCCGCAGCCAAGGAACTGCGCGGCAATCCGGGCTCCACCAAGGACGGCCACCTCATTCCGCTGCTCGCCAACGTGGGCAAGCCGGCCGACGCAGCTAAGGCGCTGGAATATGGCGCTGAAGGCGTTGGTCTGTTCCGTACTGAATTCCTGTTCATCGGCAACTCCGAGCCGCCGACCGTCGAAGAGCAGACCCGCGCTTACACCGAGCTGTTGAGCCAGTTCCCGGGCAAGAAGGTCGTGATTCGTATGCTCGATGCCGGCGCTGACAAGCCGCTGCCGTTCCTCACTCCGGAAGACGAGCCGAATCCGGCTCTCGGCCTGCGCGGTCTGCGCACCCTGCGCGCCCACATGGACGTGCTCGAAGGCCAGCTCAAGGCGCTCGCCGCAGCCGATGCCGCCACCGACGCGAACCTGTGGGTCATGGCCCCGATGGTTGCCGACCAGCATGAGGCTGACTATTTCGTGAAGCTTGGCAAGAGCTTCGGTCTGAAGTTCGTGGGTGCGATGGCTGAGGTGCCGTCGATCGCGCTTATGGCTGATAAGGTGGCCGACGTGGCCGACTTCGTGTCGATCGGCACCAACGATCTGACCCAGTACACGCTGGCCGCCGACCGTACGCTCGGTTCCGTTGCCAACTATCAGACCGCCTGGCATCCGGCGGTGCTGCGTGCCATCAAGATGATCTGCGACGCGGGCAACGCCAAGGGCATGCCGGTGGGCGTGTGCGGCGAGGCCGCTGCCGATCCGGACTTGGCCGTAGTGCTGGCCGGTCTTGGCGTGAACTCCCTGTCCATGACTCCGGTGGCACTCGACGACGTGCGTGCCTCCCTTGCCGAAGTCACCTTCGAAGAGGCCAAGGCCAAGGCGGCCGCCGCCCTCAACGGCGACTTCTACAAGCCGGCCGAGTGATTTTTCCCCCTTCTTTCTTTCGCTCGGCTATTCCGGACTTTGCGGCTGCGTTATCGTGGCCGCAGGGTTCCGCCACTGCAAATGTGCCTATGAGAGCGATTCGGTTCTGATAGGCCCTGTTTCCCGGAATGACCCCGTT
>OLAE01000342.1_pt1 | contig 12408 bp, 5 predicted proteins | sample 1608951 | NCBI WGS metagenome assembly OLAE01 (sample SAMN02674970, study PRJEB24791) | human gut metagenome, SKBSTL043 | isolation source: stool | host: Homo sapiens | place: USA | reverse complement strand
GGATGACGCTGACCGTCTACATTATAAAGTATAAGTTTGAAGCCATCCTTCTTGATAGCTCGTTGAAGGTTGATGTATGTTAATAGTATATCCTTGCGCTTTTTCACATTTGGATCCTGTATGGTTTGCGCCAATGAGATTCCCTTAACAGTGGTCGGTACCTTTATATTCGATAAATCGCAGAGGGTGGGATAAAGGTCGTACAGATAACAATAGGCATCACTCATCATATTTTTCGGGATATTAGGTCCGCATATCACCAAAGGTACTCTCACCGCCGCTTCATACAGATTCTGCTTACCCAGCAGTCCGTGTTCTCCGACACAAAGGCCGTTGTCTGCTGCAAATACGATAATGGTGTTATCGTCCTTGCCGCTTTTTTCAAGCATATCAAGGATACGCCCTATCTGAACATCTACCTCGTTCACCATGCTGTAATAGTTGGCTCTTTCGGCAAGTACCTGTTCCGGTACACGCGGAGTAGGCAACAGTTTTTCATCGCGTTCATTGAGATCACCGTTATCAAACGGATGCTGTGTAATAAAATTCTTTGGCATCGTAATTTCCTTGCTATCATATTTGCGCCCGTAATCAGGTAACACATTACGCGGGTCGTGCGGCGAAGTAAATGCGACATACATCAGAAACGGGTTATCGTTCGATGCATTTGTTTCAATGAACTTGATGGCGGCATCGGCATACAACTCAGACGAGAAAGTATTGAGTGATGCGTTTACCCATTGACCATTTTTGTATTTCCCTGTCGGGTCGTACTCATGCAGATAAGGGCATCGGTGTCCCTTTTCTTCCTTTTCATTTCCATAGGGATGCATTCCTCCGAAAAAAATGTTCGCACCCGTAGAGAACGAACGGTTGAATGCAGCTTTGTCACTGTGCCATTTGCCGGTTCCGAAGGTTGTATAGCCGTTCTCGCGGAACAGCTCGGGAAATGTTTTCTCATTTTTGGGGATGACTTGTCCGTTGCGGTGTACGTCCATCAGACCGCGTCCGGTAAGAAGCATCGCACGACTGGGCTGCGAGATGGCACCGTTGAGTCCACCCATTACATGAGTTTGGGTGAATGACATACCCTGATTGACAAGTCTGTCCATATTCGGAGTCTGAATTTCATTATTACCCCAAGCATGGATAGTGCTGAATGTCTGGTCATCCGTTAGCAATACAAGTACATTGGGGCGTTTCGGGCTATTCTCTTTATTGTCTTTTTCTGAATTCGCTCCGAATGCAGAAGAGCCTCCAAAAGGTATGTTCAACATTGCCGGAAGGCATAGGAATAGGGTCTTGTTTTTCATTTTAAAATTCATCATACTAGTTTTATTTTATGATTTAAGTTTCTATTTAGATGGTGCTTGGCAAGGGACTGCTCCCCAAGCACGATAATGCTTAGTCATTGCATTGTTCAATTTTCGAAACATATCTCCTTGCAAAGGTAGTGGAGTAGTTTCCAAAGAGTCTTCCTCCAAATTAAACATCTGTACTTTTTCAAAGGGAAGATTCTGTAAAAGTTTGTACTCATTATACCTCACCGCACTCTGCGACTTCCCCCCAAATTGCGGACCACCTTCATTTCGAAGCCAGAAAACGAAACGATCTTCTGTATTCTGTTTCTTTCTCTTAATGGCATCCAATACAGAAATACCATCTATCTCATGCCTGACCGGTACATTCACAAAATCACAAATAGTAGGCATAAGGTCCATCATCACAACAAAATGGTTGTCACGTCGACCGCCTTCGAAAACTCCTGGCATATTCAGAGCACAAGGGACATGGATACCTCCCTCAAACATATCGCCTTTGGCACCCCGGGTAGGTCCATTGTTTGCCATACTTCCCCGGTCCCCTCCATTATCAGAAGCAAATATTACCAATGTATTACTCAACTGACCGCTTTCCTCGAGAGCCTGCATCACTTTACCTATATTATCATCCAAATGTTCAATCAGGGCTATCAGCCGTGCACGCTTGACCGGTAACGACTTGTCTCTTTCCTGTACCTTGTTCACCCACTCTACCGGTGGTTGTAAAGGAGAATGGGGGGCATTGTAGGCAAGATAAAGAAAAAAGGGATTCTTCTCTTTTGCCTCTTTCTTAATATAATCCACACTCCATGAAGTAAACAATTCGGTAGCATGACCTTTGGGGGTAATTTCTTTGTCGTTCAGATACATGTAATTTCCTCCCTGCCGCTGATGCGTGTAATAGTCATCCATCATATCTGCAAGGAAACCATGAAAATGCTCGAATCCTCTCTCATTCGGAAGATTCGGACTTTTCCAGCCTAGATGCCATTTGCCAATTAGTGCAGTTCTGTAGCCACCATTTTTAAGTACCTCAGGCATGGTGACGGCAGACGGATCGAAATAACCCCAATTTTGATCGATGGAAGGACGGATGACCCCTGGTACTCCTACCATAGCCGGAAAACGTCCGGTCAACAGTGCGGCACGCGAAGGAGAAGACACGGATGAATTAGCATAAAAGTTATCCAAACGCACTCCAGTTTCAAAGATGCGATCAATATTTGGAGTACTCAAATCTTTAGCATATTGGCAGGACAAATCGCCCAATCCAAGATCATCTACAAGAATCAGTAAAACATTGGGAGTAGCTTTATCAACCGTATTCGAAGCCAAAGCTGCACCGGAAGTCATAGTAGTTCCCAATGCCAGCAAGGCTATTTTTTCTATCTTCATAGTTACTATGCATATTAAGTGTTATTTTTATTCGTACGTCGTACTTTTCGAGCAAACTGGTCAGGAACTTCTGAATAGACGGACTTGGCCCAGCGAGTAATCTGTTCATCCAGTCTTTTAACTAATTCAGGTTCCTGCTCACTCATATTATTTTCCTCGTATGGATCATTGTCCAGGTCAAACAAATGCAATGTAATTTTTCCCTTTTGGTTGTAACGAACCAGCTTCCATTTGCCATCTCTCACAGAGATAGTCTTATTACCATTTCCCCAAAACAAAAGTCTCTGAGAAAGCTCCTTCCCCTTAAACAAAGGTACCAGAGAAGCTCCATCCAACTTCTTCTTCGAGTCATCATAATGAATGTTCGCCATGTCCAGCATAGTCGGAAAAAGATCGAAACTCATCACGGTCTGTTTGCACATTGTTCCTCCTTTGACAGTTCCAGGCATATAACAAATACCAGGGACACGGTGTCCTCCTTCCCATGGAGCTCCCTTCGCACCTCTATACCCTCCGGTAGAACCTCCATTATTTATCACCGGACCATTATCAGAGAAAAAGACAACGAACGTATTCTTGTCCAATTTATATTTTTTCAACGTTTCCAGAATCCGTCCCACACTCCAATCCAATTCCTCTACCATATCTTTATAAATTTCCTTATTTGGCCTGTCGGAGTTTTTATCCCCTTCCAGAGTAGCCTCTGTACGGATCGCCTTTTCATTAGGTCCCTGCATAGGAGAGTGAGGAGCCGCATGCGCTATATATAGACAAAATGGTTTATCCTTATTTTCTTTTATGTAATCCTCGGAAAGCGTTGTTAGTAAGGTTGTTGTATATCCCGGCATATTTTTCATTTCCAAACCGTCCCACCAGTCCACATCTCCATAACGGTTGCGGTGACTCTGATAGTCGACATTTCCGGATTTAAAACCTACAAATTTCTGAAAGCCAAAGTTCATCGGATGATGTTTCTGCAAGTATCCTAAATGCCATTTACCAATCAAAGCTGTCCGGTATCCATTGTCTCCCAAGATTTTTGCAAAAGTTATTTCTTCCGACTGAAGTCCTACCTCCTTATCTTTATCATCTCGGGGTACCAAAAGAACTTTCTCCAAGCCAGCTCTCTGTTGATAACGCCCAGTTAAAAGCCCACAACGCGTCGGACTACTGACTGAACCATTCGAATGGAAATCTGTGAACATCATCCCCTCCCGGGCCATTTGATCAATATTCGGGGTCTTTATATACTCATTGCCGTATATGCCCACATCACCATACCCCATATCATCTGCAACGATAATGACAAAGTTTGGTTGTTTTTGGGCCATCATTTCAACGGGAGAAAATGCTGCTAAAGCACAAGTAGCGGCTACGAAATGTCTCGAGTGATTCTTCATAATTTTATGCGAATTTGGTTGTTGAAAGGAAAACAAATACTTTTATTTCATGCAAATATACGAAATGCTCATTCCATTGAAACCTCCTAGATTTTATTTTGATGAAAAATATAAGTAGCTTAAAAGGTATCATGCTAATAATCAGCAACATAAAATATAATTAAATAGCAATTATGTAGCTACAAAAAGGAAAAGAAAAAAGCACTACCATCTTATATTCAGTACATCCATCAGCATTAAACAATTCACATAGTCATTACATTTTATCATCAAATATTTTAGATAACATACTACTAATAAGCAAGTTAAATATTATCTCTTTTACAAATTCTCCTTTTAGCTTTTACATACCATAGGAGATATACATATTGATTGTATTTTTGTGGCATAACTAAATTTACTACTATATGAGAAATATGATTTCTATCCGCATTCTCTTTTTAACTATTGTATTTTCCATATTTGAAGTTTCTTCATATACAGGTGGAAATACATACGCACAGAATGCCCGAACATTTGCAACAAGAACCGTTGTTGACGAGCAAGGACAACCCATACCAGGTGTGAATGTCCTTTGCCAAAACTCCAATTATGGAACAACCACCACTATCGATGGAACTTTCAAGATTCAAACAAAAGGTAAGAATCCAGTTCTTGAATTTTCGTTCATCGGGTTTCAGAAACAGGAGATCACAATCAAAGACCCCAAAAAGCTTATTAAAGTAGTCATGATTGAAGATGGCTATATGTTGGATGAAACCGTAGTTATCGGCTATGGAACCCAAACAAAGAGAACGATAACATCTGCCATGACTTCCATCAAATCCGAAGAATTATCTGGATATGTAGGCTCTTCTATCGAACAAACCATCTCAGGTTTAGTCCCCGGAGTTCGTATACAGACTTCCGACGCGACTCCTGGTGGTGATATCAATGTAGAAGTCCGCGGTATCGGTACCGTTACTGCAGGCTCGGAACCTTTATATATTGTCGACGGAATACCGATGGAAGGCGGCCTGTCTGCTGTCAATCCTGATGACGTAGCCAATATTCAGATTCTGAAAGATGCCGCTTCAACTGCCGTATATGGCTCACGTGGTGCCAATGGTGTAATACTTATCACTACCAAGCGCGGTGAAAGTACCAAACCGACAGTAACCATCAATGCTTCAACCACCATAGCACAAATACAACATAAATTCGAATTAATGAATACAGCCCAATTATTGGAATATTATAAGGATAAGAATCTGAACGAAAGATTTCGTTACACGACAAACCAAAATCAAGACTATTTCCCTTTCGACGAGAATCTCAACACTGACTGGCAAGATGCCATCTTCCAGAATGCCATTCAGCAGAAATACAATCTGTCTATCGCTGGAGGAGGTAAAAATATGCGTTACCGAATCTCAGGCGAATATTTCGACCAAGAAGGGATCCTGATATGTACCGGAATGAAGCGATTCGCTTTCCGTTCCAACTTCGACATCGAATTAAATAAGTGGGCAAAAGTAACTGTCAACTTTGCTCCTACATTTATCAATCAGAAAAGAACAAGAGAAGGTGGAGAAGGATCAAACAGCGTAATCCGAACTGCAATCTCCATGTATCCCTTTTTCCCGGTCAAACTTCCTAATGGAGATTATTTCTCTACATTAGAGTACAACTTGGCCCCAACTAACATAGCCGATTCAAGAGACCCCGAAACCGGTGCCTTCCCAACGCTTTCCGATTCGCCATTGGCCGACAATCAAGACAATCCAGTCAGAATCGCTCACGAATACAAAAACGAGACGAGTCAGAATCGTATTATCGGTGGGCTTAACTTCGAATTGAAATTGGCTAAAGGGTTAACGTTTAAACCGTCATTGGCCATTGATTTCATGTCATCCGAGAACTCAATATGGTACCCAGCTTCCATTGGCAAAAACCGTACCGACTCTGAGGCTTCCACCACTATGACTCGCAAACTCATGTGGATTAACGAAAATATACTGACCTATCAGAAAGAATTCGGAGATCATAACATCAGTGCTGTAGGAGGTGTCACTATACAAAGTAACCAACTCAACAAGCTTTACACGTCCGCCTACCATTTTGCAACAGAATCTCTCCCTTCCATCAACGGAGGTGTAGTCAACGGAGGTTCTTATGATAAGACTGAAGATCGTATGCTATCCTATATAGCCCGACTGACCTACGACTACAAAAGAAAATATATGATTCAGGGAGTATTTCGTGCAGATGGTTCAAGTCGTTTTGGAAAGAACAACAAATACGGTTATTTCCCCTCCATTTCCGCAGGATGGGCCATGACGGAAGAAAAATTCATGAAGCCACTCAAGAAAGTACTTAGTGAACTGAAATTACGAGGTAGTTTTGGTCTGTCTGGCAACAATGCTATCGGAGACTACAACTATGAGACCAAAATGTCACAGCAATCGTATATAGTCGATGGTTCTGTCGTAAGTGGTTGGGCTCCGTCAAACATTGCGAATCCGGACTTGAAATGGGAAGTGTCCAAACAGACTAATTTAGGTGTAGACATAGGACTTTTCCACAACCGAATATTCATGCAACTTGATTTGTACAAGTCTATCACTTCCGATATGCTTCTGAATACAATCGTTCCAAGCACTTTAGGAGTTTCACGCATGTTACAAAACGTCGGTTCCGTTGAAAACAAAGGTATCGAGTTCAATATTGTATCCCGCAACCTGACCGGCAAATTCAAATGGACAACTACGTTCAACATCTCCGCCAACCGGAACAAAGTATTGGCACTAGGACTCGATTCTGAAGCCATCACTGATGGAGTGGCAGAATCAAACATCACTAAAGTAGGCTATCCGATAGGTATGTTCTACGGAAATGTATTCGGCGGCATTTATCAGTCAATGGAAGAAATTCAAGCATTGCGGAATGACCCTTATTCAGGACTGGCTTTCGACCCGAACGTTCGGCCGGGAGACTGTAAATGGTACGATCTCAACGGTGACGGACTTTATGATGACAATGACCGTACTATTATAGGAAATCCTTACCCACGTTTCAATGCCGGTATGGTCAACACATTCTCATACAGAAACTTTTCATTTAGTTTTCAGTTGAACGGACAATACGGAAATCAGATTTACAACTATACATTACGTGAGACACTGCGCGGAAACAACAATAACAACCTTTCCATCAAAGTAGTAGATAGATGGCGTTCGCCCGAATCGCCGGGTAACGGCTTAGCAGACCGTACTTACACCTCCAATGATGTACGTCCAACCACGGAAATGAGTAAATTTACCAACCGATATCTCGAAGACGGTTCTTATCTGTCCATCCGTAACATCCAGCTTTCATACACATTCGACAAGAAAATGCTCCGAAAAACCTTTCTGAACGGATTAGTACTAAGTTTCAATATTGACAACTTGCATACTTTCACTAAATATACCGGTATGAACCCTGAAGCCAACACATTCCGTTCGGCTACCGCACCGGGCATCGACCGTACCGGATATCCTTTATCTAGAAATTTCACCATAGGGCTGAAAGCTACATTATAAATCTAAAGCATGAAAAAGAATATGAAGAATCTGAAGAATATATTTACAGTGGCATTGATCGCCACCTGCATGTCCGGTTGTACCGGTTTTCTAGATATCGAGCCGGAAACCACTTTAACGGGTAAAAATTTCTACAAGTCACCTGATGATATACGTTCGGCATTGTACTCAACTTACTCTTCATTGAGAGATAACGGGCTGTATTCGGCCAGCATCTATCTTTTCGGTGATGTGCGTTCGGATGTTGCATTTCCAAATCAAACTAATTACTATGCCAATACTTTCCGACATGAAATTGAAAAATTTACCATATCTGCCAACAATAGTGGAAACCAAAACTATTGGGCTCATCACTACAAAGGAATCATAAGAGCCAATACAGTCATCGAAAAAGGGAAAGAACTCTTCGGGAATGATGAAACCGTTCAAAAATACATTGCAGAGGCCGAAGTACTACGTGCCCTTTTCTATTTCAACTTAGTTCGCGCTTACGGTGGAGTACCCATCATCATGGATATTCCACAAGAATACACCGATTCCAGAGGTCATCTGCGTGCATCTGCAGAAGAGGTCTATATACGGATTCTCACCGATCTGACTTCTGCCATCGAATCGAACAACCTCTATAGATCGACAAACAGCGGAGAAAAAACTCCGACAGGAAGAGTTGACAAATATGTGGCAGAAGCCTTACTGGGAAAAGTACTCCTATCTATGCCAAACGACATCACGGAAGCCGCTTACCCCGATGTAGAAACATGGAAAGATATATCCATTAATCCGAATATTACCGTATTTTATCCGAAAACAACTACTACGCAATATGAAGCTGCCAAGTATTATCTGGAAGATGTGATAAACAATGGAGGATATGAATTATATCCGAATTTCAGCGAATTGTTCAAATCCACCAACAAACATTCATGCGAGTCCATATGGGAAGTGGAATACAAAACCGGTCAAGTGGAAGGATTGGGAAGTCCGTTCTATACTCTTTTCTCACCTGCTTCTTATGCACCTCGTAATAAAGCCAATTCAAACGGATATATCCCGTCTCCCATTTCAAATCAAGGAAACGGTGCATGCTCACCGACCGGATATTTTATGGATATGGCAAAAAAATGGGATTCTATGTATCCCGATTATCAATATGAAGTACGAAAATTTGATGATATTATCTACACCGATACACGCATTAGCAACGGTAATATCAAATTAGATACGGACGGCATTTCTTATCTCCCGGTTAATGAGAACAAAGATTATCCGCAAGACGTTGCATATCCTTACGACCCTTATACCGGTACCTCTTTCCGGGCTTCTGTAAAAGGCTTTAATGCAGATAACCAGTGGATGTGCGGCAAATACATGAGCTCATCAGAGTATAAAGTAAATGATTCTGATGACAATTGGTATATCCTCCGTTTTGCAGACATACTGCTGTTATTGGCAGAAGCAGAAGCGCATATCAGTGACGGGATCCTGTCACAAAGCGTTTTAAATAAAACAATCAACCTTGTACGGGAAAGAGCCGGCATTGTTCCGTATCTTGCGTCTGGAGACCCTAATAAAGAATGGGTCTTAGATACTCCAGAAAAAGTTTATCAGGCAATCTATGACGAACGAACATTGGAGTTGGCTTTCGAAGGGCACCGCTGGTTTGACCTCGTTCGTTCAGGAAAAGCTGTAGAAGTGATGAACCAACACTTCACCAATTTCTATAATGCCTATACTTCCAACAGTTCTCCTAATGTAAACAACTACTATATGAAGAGTGAAAAATTTGAGATTGATCAATACTGTACCTTATTCCCAATTCCGTCACAGGAAATACGTTCCAATCCCAAACTGACACAGAATTATGGTGCAAGATGACAAATGTTATATAAACGAAAGGAAACATGATTATGAATAAGATTACCACATTACTATCCATATTGTTTATTTCAGGTCTGTTCTGTTCCTGCGAACACCCCGGAATGGAATATATTATACAAGAAAAAGGGTTGAACGTACAAGAATCAACCATTTATGTAGATGGATTCCTTGCTAAAGGTACTCCCGCTTTTGCCGGTGATGAAAATGAACCCGGTGACCGCTTGGGGATTCCGTTCGTCAATGGTTTTGGCCGGAAACTACTCGTCAAGTTTGTTGACCGGTCATCCGAAACCGGATTGAAAATAGAAGACGGAGAAGTACAACTCTCCTTTCAGGGAGACAAACAATATGCTTATTTCCCGATAAGCGGAACCCCAACACAAGACGGATCGGTACCCATCTCATTTGACATTTTTGAAAATGGAGAAAAAATTGGTACTACCATCACTAAAACGATTCCGATTTGGGCTGAGGGCACTCAACGTCCTGCACGCGAATTCATTCCTACCAGTGAAAAACCTTTTGTTCTTCTTGGTGGAGAAATTAACTGGGTAAATCAATCTGCTCCAATAACCGGAGCACAAAACGAACAAATATTTTGGTATGCCCGAATGTCCAGTCCCTCCACAGAAATCAAAACTGCAGGACTTACATACAACTGCGTTGCTAATCTACGTTACAATTCCATTATGATTGCCAATAATGCCATTCGTCCCAGCTTTACCGAAGATAATGGTGTAAAAGCGCTTACCTTATTTACTCCCACCCCAGAAAATATGGAACAATACCCCGAGGCTTTTACATTAAAAGACGGTACTCTAAGTCACGTTTGGGGAGAAAATGATATATTCTTTCATGGAACAAATTCAAAACCAATATCTGTAGGCATGTGGGACGAAAACACTCCTGATATACTCTATGGCGGAAACCGCACACGTCCCATGTCATCCGCATCTTGGACTATCAGTGCTTCAACGCCCAAATCTTATATCGAAAAACCAGGTAACTATAAGATATACATCAAGTATACAAATACAGATGCCGGTAATGACATCATACAGTATTTTCCCAAACATCCTGTCACAGGAGAAACAGGATGGGTACCCTTTGAATTTACAATTACAGAAAATCCAGTATCCGGATTTATAGTCAACCCCAACCTTACTACCGATACTCCTGATGTACCGACTTTCAATGAAGATTGGGAACCTACAGAAAGCAATCCCGTAAAAGCAATACGAGGCGAATTGGTACAGAAAAGTAACCAGCAAACGAAAATACTGACCAAAGGGGAGGCACTTGGAGGTAATACTGCTATGCGCATTTGGTTTGCAACATACAAATCAGAAGGGGCTACAGTACCAACAGGTTATAACTTCAAAGCACATGATGATAACAAAAACAATTGGTTCAGAGGATTCTACACACCAGATGTTGTAAAGGTAGCCGGTGACAAGTCCAAAATTGGAGCTGGAACAGCCAACAAGAAAAGTAACGAGATCGTTCATTTCTTTGAAGATTCAAAACTAAATGAAAAGTATTTCATATCGTATGTCGATTTCAATGCGGATGCAGGTACCTTATTGAATAAAGCGGGAACATTCACTTTCATATTCGAGTCACTGCCTAATTCGGGTACGGCATACCCAAAATTTGAAAATGGATTCACTTGTCCTATAAATGTCATAGTACAAGAATAAATAGCAAACGTGAGCTCAATGATTTTTCATATTGTATCATTCTGAAAGTTCATTGAGCTCACGTTGACCGATTGAAAAGAAAATAAAACTCACAAAAGATTTAACAAAGGTGATGAACAAACTAATAACAATCTCATCTGTACTCCTTACAGCAACTGCCGTAAAGGCACAATCGCCCAATGTGATATTCATATTAGCAGACGATTTAGGCTATGGAGATATTTCAGCATTCAATCCGGAATCCAAAATCCACACCCCAAACATTGATAATTTGACACACTCCGGAATTTCCTTTACGGATGCCCATTCATCTTCCGCGCTCTCTACTCCTTCACGCTATTCCATTATCACTGGAAGGTATCCTTGGAGAACAACTATGAAAAGTGGAGTATTGAATGGATTCTCTCCAGCCATGATTACTCCCGACCGCCGTACAATCGCCCAAATGTTTTCTGAGAACGGCTACAACACTGCTTGTATCGGAAAATGGCATCTTGGCTGGGATTGGGCATATCCTCAAAATGCCAAAAACAAACAGGATGTGGATTTCTCACTCCCTATCAAGAATGGTCCTACGGACAGAGGATTCGATTATTTTTACGGCATACCTGCTTCACTCGGAACAGCTCCACACGTTTATGTAGAAAACGATAAAGTGACAGCTCTTCCCAATCGCACCATTGGTCCGCAAAAGGGAATCAAACTGATACGTAATGGAGTCGCAGGTGCCGATTTTGAGCCACAAGACTGCCTACCCAATATTATACGTCATGGTATAGACTACATTAATAAACAGCGTGACAGTAAAAAGCCGTTCTTCCTATATCTTCCTATCACAGCACCGCATACTCCCGTATTGCCGGCAAAAAAATATCAAGGTCAGACAATCATAGGAGATTATGGAGATTTCGTAGTTATGATAGACGACATGGTACAGCAAATCGTAGAAACATTGAAGAAAAACAATCAACTAGAGAATACCATCATTATTTTCACTTCAGATAACGGATGCGCTCCATACATAGGTGTAGAAGAAATGGAAAATAAAGGGCATCACCCAAGTTACATCTACAGAGGTTATAAAAACGACATTTATGAAGGCGTCCACAGTCTATCCATCCTTCATCAGGATACAAAAGATGTGTTGGTA
>OLAE01000331.1_pt1 | contig 12653 bp, 10 predicted proteins | sample 1608951 | NCBI WGS metagenome assembly OLAE01 (sample SAMN02674970, study PRJEB24791) | human gut metagenome, SKBSTL043 | isolation source: stool | host: Homo sapiens | place: USA | reverse complement strand
GCCAGCTGGTACTGCGGGTACTGCTGATCCAGCTCCAGCATGTAACGGTCACGGCGGTTGTGTTGTTAGACATAATAAAAATCCTTGATTCTCTCGAATTGCGCGATATGCGATACGCGATTGCTTGGCCGGCTACGCTTATTCAGCCTTGGTTGCGAGGCCGGAGATGCGGGTCATGAATTCGTTCAGGAAGCGCGGCACGTCGACGCCGACGGCAACCTTCATGGTCTTGGCCGGGTCATTCAGGCGGGTTTCGTCGCCGATGGTGCGTCCGCGGGTCGGGCCTTCCACGTCGACCTTCATATTGATGTCGAGGGTGGTGACGAGGGTCGGGTCCACTGCCACGCCAACGGCGAGCGGATCGTGCAGGCCGCAGCCGCCCAGATGCGGGGACGTGGTTTCGTAAGCCTTGATGTAGAAGTCGGTCATGTCGGCCAGGAACTTGCCGGCCTTGGTGCCGAGGTCGCGCCACTGCTGGGTTTCCTTGTAGGTGAGCAGGGTCTGCAGGGTTACGTCGAGACCGATCATAGTGGTCGGAGCGCCGGAACGGAACAGGTAGTCGGCGGCTTCCGGATCCTGCGAAATGTTGGCTTCCATGCAGGCGTTGCAGTTGCCGGGTACGGTCAGTGCGCCGCCCATAAGCACGATCTGGCCGATTTCATCCTTGATTTCCGGTGCTTTCTTCAGTGCGGCTTCGATGTTGGTCATCGGGCCGGTCGGCACGTAGACGAGATCCTTGCCATAAGTCTTCACTGCGTCGATGATGAAGTCGACCGCAGATTCGGTTTCGACGGAACGGCTGGAATCGGGGATTTCCACATCGCCGATGCCGTTGTCGCCGTGGATGAACGCGGAGATCGGCAGTACTTCGAAGTGATCGGTGGTGCTGGAGTGCGGCAAACCCTGATACACCTTGACTTCCGGGTGGCCGAGCAGGTCGGTCACGGCCAGTGCGTTGCGCACACCCTGCTCGACGAGCACGTTGCCGTAGGTGCCGGTGATGCCGATCAGTTCAATCTCCGGGCTTCCCAGAGCATACGAAATGGCAAGCGCGTCATCAACGCCGGTATCAAGATCAAGAATCATCTTTTTCATGTGTGTGCCTTTCCTCTTTGACGGCCTGACGACGGTCCGCCACCATACGGGTGCATCGTCAGTTATACATCGAGCGCATTCTCGATTGTGTTGTGTTGACAAGATTTATGATAAAGCGTTTTATCAAGAACGCAAATTCTTCACCTATACACGGCGTGTTGCCTGTATTCCCAACGATTACAGCATATTGGAGATGCTTACGTCACCACATACCGAGATTGATCTGCACCACCCGTTTTGCACCAGTCTGCAGCATCTAAAAATGGCGGTTTACGCGCAGGCCGCCTGCACCAGTTTCGGCGTAAGCACTTCAACCTGCGGATCGGAAAGCCACGGACGGGCATCCCCTGATTCCGTACCGGACTTGGCACGAACCGCAACATCAATCCGCTTACGCAACATACCCCAACAAGCGGCGGCCAAATCAGTCACGCTCTGCTCAACGGTGGTCATACGCCAACCAAGACCGAATCGTTTGAGAATATTGTCGTAACCAATCACCTGCATATCCTCAGTAACATGCAACCCACGCTCCGCCATACGCTGACGGAAGCCAAGCGCCATCACATCGTTGCAGCAGAACACGGCCGTCGCCCCGCCATCGATGATCTGATTCGCGGCACGATAGCCGCTATCGAAACGGTAATCACCCTCAACACACAGCGAAGAATCAAAATGCTTCCCCGACTGCTCGATGGCATCCACAAAACCACGACGACGCTCCGCGGCACTCGACTCCGCAATATCGCCGGTGACAATGCCAATACGAGTATGACCACCTTCCAACAGATACTGGGCAGCCAAACGACCACCAAGATAGTTGTCAAAACCGACGGCATCGCACCAGCCGCACTGCGTCAAACGGTCGATCAGCACCACCGGGCACGACACAAGCGCCACATCCTCACACAGCTGCTCAACAGCACTCCCAACACACGACTCACGCGCCGGGATCAACATCACCCCATCCACCCCACGGGCAGGAAGACGCTGCAACAACTCATGCTCCGCAGCACGCGAATCATCGGAATTGGCCACAATCAGCGAATACCCCTGCGCGGCGCACTCATCCTCCACGCACTTGGCAAGCGCCGCGAAAAACAAGTTCTCAATATCAGGCACGATCAGCGCAACCAGCTGTGACTGCTTGGTCACCAAGCTACGCGCGCTCTGATTCGGCACATAATTCAGCTTCTTCGCCGCGTCGGCAATGGCCTTACGCTTCTCATCAGACACGCGAGCCGGCCGATTATTCAACACCAGCGAAACCGTCGTCACAGACACCCCCGCAGCAGCGGCCACATCCTTCAACGTCGCACGATACGCCATTCAAACCCCTTAAAACGTTTCTCCTTCCAGCATAAATGCCACGCACTCCTGACGCGCCCAGCACCCCCATCCACAAACAAATTCCTTTCATAGCAAAATAATCCACATTATTTCCAGTGGTAAATCGTTTCTCAGAAATGTTTTTGTATACTCGCAACGTTTTGCTTAATACGAAAGCCACAGAGAAGAGAGGAACCCCAATGCAACCAACAGCACAGAAAAACAATGCGAAACAGCGCAAGACCATCGCCATCGTCGCCGTGATAGCAGTGGTTGCCATCGCGCTCGCAGCCGTTGCCATCATCGCAGTCGCCAATAAGCGCGAAATGACGCAAGCCGCCAGCGACACCTGCACGTTGAACGCGAAGGCGCTCGCCACGCATCAGCAAAACTTCGAAGAGGCTCAGAAAGAAGCCGAAGATGCGGCAAAACTCACCGTGGACGACGTGGCCGACGGCACCACGCTGGAAACCCTGAAGGATGCGATCACGCTGGCCGAAGCCGTGGAAAACGCGCCAACATGCCCCGCGAACGGCAATGCCAGCGACTTCACCAAGGCGACAGACGATATTCGCACGTACGCCGACAACCTGCGCAACATCACCAACGAACTCGACGCGGCCGCCAAGTCGGTGATCGCCAGCCAGGAACTCAAACTCGAGTCCGCCAAGTAAGCCGTTCGAGCCAGACGAGCCGACAGGGCGCCGCCCCTAGCTCCGCCGCCCCTGCGTTCAACGGGGCCAAGTTGCGTTTTCAAACAACTTTGACCTCGTTAAAGATGACTTTCGCAACGTTTTCACAACCCGATAACCGCCCATACCGCAAATCGATACCCCTTCCACAAAAACCCGAAAGAGCTTATTAACGGGGTCAAAGTTACGTTTTGGACGACTTCACCCCCGTACAAGCGCTTTCGCACCGTATCTGGCTTATATATGGCAGATTCGACAGTCCGACCGGAGGCATTTCCTGACGAAATCGGCTACTTGCAGCACGTTATTTTCCAATAGCCACTTACCGAACCCAATTGCCAGGCTGCGCCGCATCCACCATGACGCACCGTCACAAACGTTCCCATCCGACGCGCTTTACTGGCCTTGGGCGCGGTAGCGGGCTTCGGTGGCGGCTTTGGCGGGCTCCCACCAGGCGCGGTTGGCGATATACCAAGCGATGGTCGCTTGCAAACCGGCTTCGAAATCGGTGCGCACAGGCTTCCATCCAAGTTCGGTACGCAGCTTGCTGGAGTCAATCGCGTAACGCCGATCATGTCCGGGGCGGTCACGCACCCAGTCGAACGCATCTTCGGCACATCCCATAAGCCGCAGGATCATACGCATCACGGCAATGTTGCTCATTTCACCATCCGCGCCGATCAGGTATGTTTCGCCGATCCGCCCGCGTGTAAGAATCTTCCACACCGCAGAAGAGTGGTCTTCCGTATGGATCCAGTCGCGCACGTTCTCGCCTGTGCCATATAGTTTCGGACGCACGCCCTCCATGATGGAAGTGATCTGGCGTGGAATGAATTTTTCCACATGCTGGTACGGCCCGTAATTGTTGGAACAGTTGGAAATCGTGGCGCGAAGCCCGTACGTGCGAACCCAGGCACGCACCAGCTGGTCGGATGCCGCTTTTGACGCGCTGTACGGACTTGACGGCTTATATGGCGTGCTTTCGGTGAATTTGCATGGATCGTCGAGCGCAAGGTCGCCGTACACTTCGTCGGTGCTGATGTGATGGAATCGCACGTCATGCTTGCGCGCCGCCTCAAGCAGGTGGAACGTACCCTCCACATTCGTTGTGATGAAGGGTTCAGGATTGGCGATGGAGTTGTCGTTATGCGATTCGGCCGCGAAATGCACGATCGCGTCATGCCCGGGCACGATACGTTCCAGTAGTGCAGCATCGCAGATATCGCCTTGCACGAGTTCGACTTGCGATCGCGGAAGACCGGCGATATTCTGCGGATTTCCGGCATACGTCAGCTTGTCGAGCACGGTTATGCGCACGTCAGGATGGTTGTGTGCCACGTAGCGCACGAAATTGGCTCCGATAAACCCACATCCGCCGGTCACGATGATGTTGCGCGGCTTGAAAATCTCACTACTCACCATTTCAGGGTACCGGCAGGGTTGCATCATGGAGCGCTCGTGGGCGATGTCTCGAATCACTAATTCACGTAACCCGCGCAAGCCGAAAAGTTCAATGGTTGCACGGCTTCCCCCGTGGCGGATGCGATATCTATGACAGATTCAGCAGGTTTTTCGCACTCCAAACCTTGATTTGGTGTATGAACGGCACCTCAGTTACCCTTGATTTGGTGTATGAGAGCGCCTTTCGCAACCCTTGATTTGGTGTAAAGACCGCATAATCATTGGCTTTTCAAGCAGAGACCCATTGAACTCAAACGAGCACCCTAAATTTAGGTCCTGGCAGAAGAGAACTTCTGGATTACATGGCAAGATTCGGGCTCTAGGCCAAGTATGAGTCAGGTCCCGCTTCCGCCTCCAGTGAAGCCGACTCGCTTGCAGCGTGACATCTTCAAAAGCGACGCTTACCGAATCTCAGTTGTCAGACTGCGTCACATCGCCATGGCGAACTGTCATAAGCGTTCCCGTCCGACGCACTTCACAAATTCGTCTTCCTGAGGCTTGGAACCCTTATAGTCAGCAAACAACACTTCAAAATCCGGAACAGCAATGGTCTTCATACGAGCACAAGTTGGAACGGCATGTTCAGCAGCAATATGTCCAGAAGTCGGAATAGTGCGTTCATGGTCTGTCATGGCAACCACGTTACATCTCACGTCAACGGTCTAACTGCGCCAAGCCACGCACCGAATCCGCCGCCCGCCTTCTCGTCGCCCCATACAAGCCACGCTTTCGGCGCATTATCAGCTGATGGCATCCAACACTTGCGCGCGCATATAGTCGTCCACCTTGAACACCAAATCCGTCTGTCGACTGTCGCTCGCAGCAAATTGAGTAAAAAGATCCACATATCGAGCCTCTCCCCCAGTCTGCAAATCAACCAATTCCTGCGCTACGACCCTTCAGATTTCGCATACATTTTGCTGCCCTTTCCCACTTACGTTGTAGGCAGATACCCCACGTAGCACAGTTAACCTTCCAGCTACCTTTCAGACATCTACGAGATACCCGTTCGTCCACAGCTGAACACTAAAATGTACCCGGTTTAATTGTACAGAGCCTCCAATTATAAGGGGACTATCTTTTTGAAGGATGCGACGATGCCTATTTTCTCGCCCGACCGTCACGCTTGTGCACCTTCATACGTAAAACTTACTAAGCAGCCGATTACGGGCGGAGAGTATCGCCCTCTTGCGAATGACGAAGACAGCAACACTTGCGCCCCATCCGCCCTTTCAGGTCACCATGGTTCAAAGCTGTATACGCAAAAATCAGCAATTCACGCCATCTCCGATAACGCAAGCGTTTTCATTCCCAAAATCGATGCGCCCCATCTGCCAAAAACGACTGACGACAAGTCCATTGACGAAGCCATTAACGAAGCTGCGAACAACAGTACCCATTCAGTTCCCCCGTCTACTGAAATTCAACTCACGCAAGCTAACGAGCATCCTCTGATGCAGGCTATCGAGGTCTGCAAACAATCCGTACACACTACGGCAAAAGCACTCTCCACCGCAGGGCATGCAGTTGCAAAAGCTGCCAAAACCACCGGCCACGCCATCCATACCGCCGCCACAGCGGTAAAGACCGCATGGCAAACTTTCACCAATTTCAAAGCTATTCAACTCATCATCAAGTTCTTCCAAAGAACGCATGCCCTGTGGAAGAAGCGCATGAGGTTCTCCTATGCGTTCTACGCCATCGTGTTCACCCTATTGACTTCCGCCGAAGTCATCTTTCTTCAGTGGGGCATGTATACCGAACCAACATACGATAAAAGCGACGAAGTTGATCAGACAACTAAAATCCTGAACAGCGTCGCAGGGCAAGTCACCAAATTCGTCAGTCAAATGTGGCTTGAGCAGAAATCTCTCTTTTTGGTTAATTTTGTCGGGCTCGGTCTTATTTATCTCGCACTCATTTTTGTCACCAACAGATTCTGGATTGCGACACTTCTTTTCGGAACAGCTATAACAGCTTTTGGCGTAGCAAACAGCATAAAAATACAATTACGTAATGAACCAATCATTCCAGCGGATTTTACTTTTATATCTGGAGGAGACGCCGGCAATATTGCTTCATTTATTCCTGACAATTCACAGCAATTCGTCGAAAATGCCGTCACAGTCGTCATTTGGATAATTGCTATCTGTTTGTTGCTCTTCCTACTCGATAGACGTAAATGCTTTATCTACTGTTCATGGCGCAAACCATTCGCCAGTGCGAAAAACACCGTCGGCACATTCAGCCGAGCCCTCGCCGCCGTGGTTAGTGTAGTCATCCTGGCATCCTATGCAACAAACTTAGGAACTGGTGGGTCATGGTCAAATATGTGGGCAGCCAAACAAGGTTATACGCCCACACTTTTCGACGCAGCAGAAGATGCCCGGAATAACGGTCCTGCGACGACCTTCTTAAGCCTGACAAAGGCTCCCACGATGGATAAACCTGAATGTTATTCAAAACAGAAGATGCAGGCAATTTCAAAGAAATATTCAAAGCTTGCAAATTCCATAAATAAGTCCCGAACGCAGCAATTGACCGACAGCACTGTCATCATGATACTGTCAGAAACATTTGCCGACCCCACCAGACTCCCTGATATTACTTTTGATGAAGATCCCATTCCGAATATTCGAAATATCATGGGAACCACTACATCCGGCACCATGCTTTCGCCTGGTTATGGAGGTGGAACCGCCAACATTGAATACCAAGCTCTCACAGGTCTTTCTTTGGCGAGTTTTAGCGATTCAATGATTGTTCCTTATCAGCAACTCGTACCGACTCAATCTAACCCATATTCGTTTAATCAGATCTGGACACAGAAATATGGAGAATCCGGTTCCGAGGCAGTGCACCCTTACTATCAAAGCATGTATCTAAGAAACACAAATTATAAAAAGTTTGGTTTCTCGCACCTTTATTCTCTCGACAGCGCAACCCCTGTCGAGCATACCGAAAAAATAGGAGAATCACCATATGTGAGTGATTCCTCCACCTATCAAGATGTTTTGGATTTGATCAAGAATCAAAAGAATCCAGAATTTCTGCAAGTCGTCACTATGCAAAACCACATGCCTTACAGCAACTACTATGAAGCGGAAGACGTCCTCCAATCTTCTGTTACCGATGACACACCTGACGATGAGCATAGTGCGATTAACGTTTTTTCTACGGGCCTGAAATACACGGATCAAGCAACACTTGACTTCCTCAGCCAGTTGAACCAGATCAACAAGCCTATTACAGTCATTTTCTATGGAGATCATCTTCCAGGCATCTATTTAAAAGAAGAACAAAATCCGGACGATTCGTTCCTACTTCATGAAACCGATTATTTCATTTGGTCAAACGATGCGTCACCATCTGCAAATGTTAAGCTTGACGACTCTGAAGCAGCTTTTTCTTCATCTAATTATTTCATGTCATCCGCAGCTGAGCATATGAATGCAAAAATTTCGCCATACCTAGCTTTGCTAACTAAACTCCACAAGGAAATACCTGCGATTAGCCGTGTCATCTCGAATAGGGGCGGAATCGGGCTCGGAACAGCAACTTATCTTCAATCCGACGGCACAGTGATTGATTCTGCCAGCATGAGCAAGACGCAAAAGCAACTACTAGCAGACTACAAGCTTGTACAGTACGATCAGACCTCCGGAAAGAACTATCTAAAAGAAAGCGACTTCATGAGTGTAGACTGAAGAAAGCTTTGAGTCCGAAGACAACACGATAGAAGGAAACAATGGATAAGACGCCACTCGTTTCAATCATTATCCCCGTTTATAATGCAGAACAATATCTGCCATTTTGTCTCGACTCAGTCAAAAACCAGTCTTGGAGCAATCTCCAGATTATTCTTATCGACGATGGTTCCACTGATTCTTCGCCGCAAATTTGTGATTTATATGCTTCTACCGACAACAGAATTATTGTAAGACACCAAGAAAATGGAGGTATTGCCAAAGCTCAGAATGCTGGACTGGATTTGGCGAAAGGTGATTACATCGCTTTTATTGATAATGACGACATAATGGCACGAGACAATATTGAAATTTTATTTCATGCGTTAGTCTCCAATCATGCTGATATGAGCAAAGCCCGTTGGCAACAGTTTGGCATTTCGCAGATCCAAGAAATCAAAACGAAAGCTTCAAATGGCACAGCTCTTACAGGCAAAACAACATCTTTTAACAATCCTCTGCAGTCATATCAAACTGTTTTCAGCAAGCTATTTCGCGTTCTAGGAAAGATGGCTGGCAAAAACACTGAAGCTCGTTATTTTAATGAGGCGAATTGGTGCCGTTTGTATGCACGAAAAGTATGGGATGAAGTTCGGTTTCCCGAGGGTATCTACGCTCAGGACACTGCAATAGCCGGAGAGTTATATCTTCGGATGGAAACGGTAGTTGACGTTGATGCAACCCTGTACTACTGGTTGCAGAGGCCTGACTCTGTTACACATAAGATGCGTAGTGCCTCGTTCTATCATGATCACATCGTCGCAGCTAAGAAAAACTTCATTCTGTGTCAAGAGAATGGTGTTATACCAGCGCGAAGCTACTACACTCTTACGGGCAATCTTAAAGATGAGGGAAAGGCTGCGAAGAGTTCTACTGAAAAGCAACAGTTTAGAATTGACCAATTGCAAGTTTCAAATCTAATCAAGTCTCTTTCTCTTAAAGATAGAATGATTTGCAATTCGCTTAAGCGGATGAGACTGATAGAAAAAAGAATATACGATGCGAAAATTAAGAATATGAAATAGTAAACGTGCGGCAACTTAGTGCCGCACGTTTACTATTTCTCTTGCTGCTTTTCCAAAGAATTTGCATCGATTGTCGCTTGATCGTTTAAATCAACAGCAATAGCTGCTCGCACGCCTTTCCATTTCTCAGCGACAAAAAGTGGATTGACTACCAGCCAATACAATTTGCGTTTCCATGAATATTGATGATCTTGCAGGATGAACTTTGAACCTAACGTATAGGCACGAACCATCTGCTTGATAACGAATGGCATGGAAATTGGATCCATTGTTTTGCCGACACGTCGTACGCCGACAATCTCATCAAACATACGTTTCTTGTAATCACGTAATTTGATCTCATTAGTATGCCACACATTAGCTCTTGGCGCATAAGCTTTAACATAACCGTGCTTGACGAGATCCTCGCCAAACTTCTGATCTTCAGCATACGGCACGTCCTGGTATGGAACGTCTCCAAGGAGCACAGACTTACGAGCCGCCGAATTAACGTCTGAATAGAATGTAACTAGATCAAAAATTTGTTGAGAGTCGATAAAGTCATCCTCATAGAAAAGCGTCGTTCCGAAGTCTGGACCAAACTGCTTAAAGGTCCGTATTATCTCCTCTTTCAGCAGGGGAAGAGCATTGGGACGAGGATCTTGCTTGCCCATGACACCGGCAACCATCGGGAACCGTTCCATCGGCTGAATAATCTCGTACAGCCACCGATCATGAGCAGGCGTTGCATCTTGAGTCAGATACACAACATACTCGCCCTGAGCCATTTGAGCCGCCTGCTGACGTACCCTTCCGTGTGAGAAATCAGGCTTTGCAATGGTTTCATACCGAAAATGCTTAAACTTGGGCAACCAGGCTTTAATTATTTCAGGAGTACGATCTTTTGAGCTCGTATCAATGACAAGAATCTCGTATTCGAAATTTGTCTTTTGCTTAATTAGGCTTCCAAAAAGCTCATCAAGATTGTCTTCACCATAATAAGTAGGAATGAAAACAGTGGCTTTAATCTCGCTCATGGCTGGCAGTAGTCACCTCTCGCATGATAATTTTCTCGAACTTCTCATATGACGTGTCCCATGATGCACTCTCTGCCCCCTTGGAAATGCGCTGGCATCTTGCTTCGATGTCAGGATCAGAGACAACTTCATCCAATCCTTTGGCCAATTCGATTGGCGAGTCCAGAGTGTAGACAATATCTGAATTCTCACCAATTACCAAACGATTGTTCTCTCCATCGTTCATTACAGGAACACATCCTGCAGCAAGCAGTTCAAGAGGAAGAAGCGATGCGTTCGTTAAAGAAAGCACCAAACATGCCTGAGAGTCATGGTAAATCGAAGAAAGCTCCACAGGACTGACGATTCCTCGATTTTCGTACGGGAATGGAATGTCATAATCAGATACATCCCAACCAAAGAAAACGATATTGTAGTCAGGATGTATTTGGTGGAACTTCGCCAAAGTCAAGACGCCAATTTCAAAGGCGCGTCTCTCAGTCACAGGTCTTGCATAGAAACAAATCTGCTTCTTTTTTGAAGTTTTTCCAGTAGGACGATAAATATCTAGATCTGCGCCAAAGTCAAAGAAATCAGCTTTCATGCCGTATCCTCCGACCTTTTTCGTCAGCCAACGCCCAGCTGTAATACCGTAAAAACCAAAACGATAAGTGTTCTCAGCTAACACCGCTTTAGAGCCCATTCCGTAAAAGAGCGGCTCGAAATCCTGAACGAAATACATTTTATGGGCAGGATTCTTCATATTGAAAACAGGATAAGCGGTTTCCCATCCCGTCGCGAACAGGACATCGATGTCTTCTTTTTCAGCCTGACTCATAGGCAGACAACGAACATCAATATCAAAATGCTCTTTCAACAACTGGTGAGAATAATCAGCTGGCTGCTGTGAGATGCTCTCGTAGATGAAAAAAGTGACATTGTGCCCACGCTCTTGCAAAGATTCCGCAAAACGAGCGATTGTGTGCTGACCGCCACTACCGATACTAATAGGGGAAAGAACCCATCCAATATTCAACTTCGTCTTATTAATTTTCTTAGGTGCAACATACGGCTCAGTGACAAAGTCGGCTTTGACGACATCCTCCACGGATGTCATAACATCAATAGGGCGTTTTCCTACAACATCCTTAGAGACCAGTCTTTTTCGAATCCGCCTCATGCATACTTTCATGGACCGCTTCAATGTATATATAATTCCTTTGTCTCTAGCATAAGCAACAAAGGAAGCTACCAAGTTCGTCACAATCACAAACTCCTATTTCTAAAATCTTCAATTCTTCCGCCTAAATATAGACCGAAATTTATGCATCCAGTCCAAGACCCTCGACGAGTATCTCCAGCGTTTTGAGTTTTGCATTTGCTCCAGCTGCCCTCTGACTTCAGCATATTTGCCTTTATCAACCTCATATGCTTCTAACTGCGAAATCATTTCATACAGAATGTCGATCTCAGCACTAAAGTAGCAGAACTCAGACGGATAAATATGGTTATACTTTTGCCAGATATGATGCCTTACTAACAGTATTTTGGAAAGGTCATTTTCCTGTGCATCATTCCTCGACGCTGTTCCCGTATGCTTACGGTAAAAATAAAGCGACTCATCAACCCTTGCCGCTACAGCGCCAGAAAGGCAAGCTCCAAGTGCAAAATCCCAATCTTCGTACCCTAGACAGCCAAGGTACTCGTCATACTCAAGATCATGTTCAATAATGAACGCCATCCGCAAGAGGGAATAGGCACCCATGTAGTTCTCATGCTTCAGCTTTTCCAGATTGTATTCCGGATACTTCGAATCGAACTCAACTCTTCCAAAATAGTGCACTTGACAATATACTAAATCTGCACTTTCTTTCAGTGCACATGAAACCATGTTTTCGACAAAATGTTCGTCTAAATAGTCATCTGCATCAAGCTGTACAAGATAATCAGCGTCTTTTGCAAGGGAAATTGCCTTATTACGTGTTTTTACAACGCCTTGATTCTGTTGAACACAGACATGTACCTGCTCATCATAAGACGAAATCACCTCAACGGAATTATCCGTAGAACCATCATCCACTAAGATACATTCAAAATCTGTATAGCTTTGTTGGATAACCGATTGAATACAATTGTCTAAGTAGAGTTTTACGTTATATACAGGTATTATGATAGAAATCATCGTACGAATCCGATAGAATGAGTTTTTTGTTCTTTTTACTACAATTTCTCGTAGACTTTTTGTTCTAAATTCTTTAGAGCAAATTGTCTACCTTTTTCTTGAGATTTTTGTTTGTAATGCATTAAGCA
>OLAE01000294.1_pt1 | contig 13565 bp, 10 predicted proteins | sample 1608951 | NCBI WGS metagenome assembly OLAE01 (sample SAMN02674970, study PRJEB24791) | human gut metagenome, SKBSTL043 | isolation source: stool | host: Homo sapiens | place: USA | reverse complement strand
TGCTGCCAATATCCACGACACGAAATCGGGCATTCTGGCGGCGCAGAAAGCCTGCGAAAAGTATCCGTCAATTCAAGCCTTTTGTGCCGATGCAGGCTATCGCGGCACGTTTATCGCCGAAGTACAGCAGCAGCTCCAGCGCCGAGTGGACATTTCCGAGAAAATCAAGCCTCATGAGTGGGAAAAACTTCCGTGGCGCTGGATTGTCGAACGCACCTTTGGCTGGATGAATGCTGCTCGCCGTCTCGCAAAGGAGTTTGAAATTTTAGTTTCAATTGAGGAAGCAATGATCCGCATTGCAGGTGCCGCTGTGCTGCTTCATCGCTTATGAAGACGGGTTCTTATTGTCTTTGAATTTCCGCGCCATGTCGTCCTTATGGGCTTTGTTCCCGATAATCTCGCGCCATTCTTCGGGGTCGTTGTTGCCCTGCGTCATGACTACTGCAATCTTTTCTGTCCACGCTGGGCGTAACGCAAGAATACGCTTATAAATCTTCATCGCGATAGGGCGCGAATAGGCAACAATCATCGCCTTGCCGGTCAGAATATTTTCGCGGTGGTTTTCGTAATGGTCAAGAATATCATTCACCAAGGAATCTATGGTTTGGTCAGCACCAAGGATTGCCTCCATCTGCCCAAGTTCCTTCTTGCTTTTTTCAATAACATACGGATCGGCGTTGTCAGCCATGATGTCGTACTCGTTGTCAATCAGATGCAGGGTGTCCTCGTCGAGTTTTAGGTGAATAACGCGGCTTTCGTAATAGACAGGTCTTGTTGCACCGTCTTCAACCGCCTGTGTCATGTCATAGATGTCGATGTAATCACCGAAGACTTCGCGTGTGCTGCGATCTTTTGTCGAAATTGGTGTTCCGGTGAAGCCAATGTAGGTCGCGTTGGGAAGCGTATCCCTTATGATGCGGGCAGTGCCAATAACGGTTTTTGCCTCGATTTCGCCGTTGTCCTTCTGCTTGACCACAACCTTTTCATTGAGACCGTATTGCCCACGATGCGCTTCGTCAGCCATCACGATGATATTCCGGCGTTCTGAAAGCGCTTCATGGCTTTCTTCAAACTTCTGCATGGTTGTGAAGATAATGCCGTTTGCTTGTCTGTTTGCAAGCAGTTCTTTCAGATTCTTGCGGCTTTCGGCGTGCTGCGGCGTTTGCCGGAGAAAATCTTTGCAGCGGGCGAATTGCCCGTAAAGCTGGTCATCCAGATCGTTGCGGTCGGTGATGACAACGATGGTAGGGCTTTCTAACGCCTCTTGCAGATAATGCGCATAGAAGACCATAGACAGTGATTTCCCGCTACCTTGCGTATGCCAGAAAACGCCGCCCTTGCCGTCTGTCAAAGTTGCGTGTTTTGTAGACTCAACCGCCTTTTTGACTGCAAAATATTGATGATACCCAGCGAGTATCTTGAAAGTATTCTGCCCATCCACATTAAAGCAGATGAAGTTCTTCACGATGTCAAGGAATCGCGCCTTTTCAAACAGTCCGACAAAGAATGTGTCAAACGAAGCGTGCTGTGTATTTTCGTAGCTGCCGTCTGTTGTTTTCCACTCCATAAAGCGGTCTTCGCCGGAGGTGATGGTGCCAGCCTTTGAGGTGGTCAAGTCGCTCATGACGCATACCGCATTATAGATGAACATGGAGGGAATCTCATACATGTAGTTCCGAAGCTGACGATATGCGGCGGAAGCGTCGGTTTCTTCACGGGACGGCGACTTTAACTCCACAATGACAAGCGGGAGACCATTGACAAAGAGAATCACATCCGGTCGCTTTTCGGAGTTTTCAATGAAAGTCCACTGATTTGCGACGGTAAACTCATTGCTGGAAGGATGCTTGAAATCAACAAGGTAGACGAGGGTAGAACGTTCTTCGCCCTTATCGAAGTATTTTACAGGGATGCCATTTTGGAGATAGTCCATAAAGACCATGTTTTTCTGCAAGAGCGTTCCGGTTTCAAAGTTCTTGAGTTTATAGATGGCCTCCGTCAGCGCGTCCATAGGCAAGGTGCGGTTGATCCGCTGCAAGGAAGGAAGCAGAACATCCTCGTAGAGCGGCGAGTGATAATCGCGCGCCACGTCCGGCCCGTAGACATAGGTATATCCCAGTTCCTCGTTGAGAAGCTGCAAAACCGCATTCTCGTAATTTGATTCGGTGAAATAGCCCGACATTTGTTCTCAGCTCCTTCTATGTAGTAAGATAAACGATAATTTAGCGGCTTAGAGGGTGATACTGGAAACGTCGATTTCGCCGGACATTAACTTTGGTAGGAGGGCATCTCGTATAGCAGACAAGCGCTTATTCTCCTGATTGGAAGATTCAATCTTTGCAAGAATCGGTTCACCTAAAGCGTTGAACCTTTCCAACTGTGTGTTCGATGGTTTTACAACAGGGTATGCCATGATCTGTTGTTTATCTCCTCTCGGCATCTTTGTTCCCTTCGAACCTGCTACCATGTAATCGAAGAAGCGGTCATCATAAAGCGTGCTGAAGAGAAACGGAGAAAGGCAGGGCTCCATCGGAACAAAGCAAAGCACATCGGTTGAGCATCCGCACTCAGATCGGCAATACACAATCTTCTTAAAGTATGGACGGATATTGGAAATCAAGACATCGCCAGGAGCACAGCCCGTAGTTTGAACGATCGTAGGCAAAGATGATGCCGAAACAGCCCCTGCTTTTTCTGGAAGCATGTTCTCTGTCGAATAATAGCTTTCAAGTGTCAGTGAGGCAACAGCCACACGACGCTGAGAGTAGGAGCAGATGTCGGATAAAACGCCATCATTTCGCGAAGCGGAGTCGAAGATCTGTTGATAGATCGCCTGTAGTTGTTGAAGTAAATTATCGTTTATCTTCTTATTGACAGTAATCCGATCATCAATGCTTCTTAGCAACTTACCAATACGAAGTTGAGTCTCGTAATTGAAGCACGGAACCTTGTATTGCATAATCGCGGTTTTATCGCCTCTTGGCATCTTTGTCCCCTTAGACGTAGCAGAAGCATAATTGAAAAACGCATCATTAGCTAAGACGTAGTATAAAAATGTCGAGTCACACCCGCACTCTGCTCTGAAAACAAGAACATCATTTGAACACCCGCCATCGTCATCCGCCATCCAGATTTTCTTGAAATATGGGCGGATATTGGAAACTAATATATCGTCTTTTATATACTGCTGGGTATATTGGGCAGAAGGTAATGCTCCTGCATCAACAATACCGCCTTTGTTTGGCACCATATTCTCAGTGGAAACATAGTTTCGATTAGATAGAGTATCAACTGATACTTTTCCTTTAGCGTAGGAACACAGAGAGCTAAGTTCAGATGTCATATCCAATCGCCCCCAGTCGTTCCCTAATTTGCTCTTCAAGCTCATGAGACCTAGCGAAAAGATCAGACAGTTCAGCGGTCAGACGCCCCATCTTCTCTTCAAACGGTTCACCGTCATCTTCCTGTTCCTCAATACCAACATAGCGTCCCGGTGTGAGAATGTAATCCTGCTTTGCAATGTCCTGCGTAGTGACAACCGCACAGAAGCCCTTTTCATCTTCGAGTGTTCCATCAACGAAAGCATTGTAGGTGTCGGCAATTTTCTTGATGTCTTCATCCGTCAGCTCGCGCAGTTTCCGCGTGACCATCGTGCCGAGCTTCCGGGCGTCGATGAACAGCGTCTTGCCTTTCTGCTTTTTGTTCTTTGCAAGGAACCAGAGCGACACGGGAATTTGCGTCGTGTAGAAAAGCTGTGTCGGCATTGCGACGATACAGTCCACAAGGTCAGCATTGATAATGTTCTTGCGGATTTCGCCTTCGCCGCCGGACTGCGAGGAAAGCGAACCATTTGCAAGCACCATACCGATACGACCATTCGGCGCAAGATGCCAAATCATGTGCTGCAACCACGCAAAGTTTGCGTTGCCAGAGGGAGGCGTACCATACTGCCAGCGGACATCATCAGCGAGTTTATCCGCACCCCAGCCCGAAAGATTGAAGGGGGGATTCGCCATAATATAATCCGCTTTGAGCTGCGGGTGACAGTCATTGAAGAATGTGTCGGCATTGAACTTGCCGAGGTCAGCCTCAATACCGCGAATGGCAAGGTTCATCTGCGCCATTTTCCATGTAGTCGGGTTGGAGTCCTGACCAAAGACGGAAATCTTGTTGATATTGCCACCGTGGTTTTCGATGAATTTTGCAGACTGGACGAACATGCCGCCGGAGCCGCAGCACGGGTCATAAACGCGCCCATTAAACGGCTGCAAAACTTCAACAAGGGTTCGCACAACACAGGAGGGAGTATAGAACTCACCGGCAAGTTTGCCTTCCTGTTCGGCAAACTTGGAGAGGCAATATTCGTATGTACGACCGAGAATGTCCTTGCTGTTTCCATGCTCGATCATCTGAATGTTCGTGAAAAGGTCAACCACTTCGCCAAGACGCCGCTTGTCCAGCTCCGGACGGGCAAAATTCTTAGGAAGAATATCCTTGAGGCGTTTGTTCTCTTTCTCGATGCTGAGCATTGCAGCATCAATCACCGTGCCAATTTCCGGTCTGTGAGCGGCAGCCGCAATCGTGCTCCATCTTGCATTTGCAGGGACAAAGAAGATGTTTTCGGCGGTGTATTCGTCATGGTCTTCTTCAAATCCGTCACCTTCTTCAACCAGCTCCTTATACTTCGCCTCGAAGCGATCCGAAATGTATTTCAGGAAAATCAGTCCGAGAACGACGGACTTGTATTCGGATGCGTCGATGTTTCCGCGCAAGACGCAAGCCGCGTCCCAGATTTGTTTTTCAAAGCCGATGTTGCTTGTGCTATTCTCAGCCATTTCAATAACCTCCTAAACTGCTATTTTACATTTATTATTCTGCAAAAAGAGCTGTACGAAAAACTGAACTTAGCCCTTGTCCGTTCGCACAGCCTCAAAATATCTCCGATGTCGCAATTCAAATCGTCACAGATTACAGGCTAAGCGCTTGGCGGAAGGCGGAGTTCTTTATGTCTCATTCTATCAGAAACGTTCAAAGTTTTTATAGCGGATTCCCATAATACGCCTCCTTTACGCATTCGCAAAGTGTGATTTCTCTTCTATTATACATGATAGCTTCTTCAAATGCAATTATTTCATGTGGAAGTGCGCCCAAAAGATGCAAGCTCTTGATGACTTCGATTCCTATATATTGCCATATGACGTTGACTGGGATACAGGGGAAGACGTGAAGCCGCTATGCTTTATGGAGAAACCTTGCAGAGCTTTTTGAATGCGCATGTAACATACTGGAATAACACATCAATAGTTCTGGCGACTGATAGCGTTTTGATAGCAAAATGATAGTAGATGCGGCGTTCGCGTTATGCTGATGTGTCGGCTGGGGCGAACGGCTTGTGGATGCTGAAATGTGATTTTATAGGAAGAAAAAGGAGAATCAAACAGGCGTGCCAACACGACTGTATTCACAATCCCGCGCATCTCCCTCTTGCGTCTTCCCGCTGAATGCGCTACAATAAGAGTGAATGCGCACGGGTACGCCAAAATGGAATGCTTGCGAAAGGAGGAGAAAGCATGAAACTACTCATTGTGGATGACGAAATCCGGGCGGTGCAGGCATTGGTGAAGCGGGTCAACTGGCAGGAATACGACTTTGAGCCGCCGCTGGCTGCATATTCTATGGCACAGGCACAGGGCGTTTTTCAACAGCAGGAGATTTACTTGATGCTGTGCGATATTGAGATGCCGCAGGGGTCAGGATTGGAACTGTTCGAGTGGGTGAAGACGTATTACCCGCTGACGGAGTGCATTTTTGTGACGTGCCATGATGAATACAGCTATCTGCGTTCTGCAATGCAGCTGGGGAGCTGTGATTATCTGCTGAAGCCAATCAACTATACGCTGCTGCAAGAGGCGCTGAAAAATGTGGTGGAGCGCATCCAGCGGCGCAAAGATAAACCGGCGGGGTCGGCAGAGCAGCCCAAAGACAGTCTGCTTCCGGCGAACACGCTTAATGTGTCCAATCCGTATATCCGCCAGCTGCTGCATGTGCTTTCGGAGCGGCTCACGGAGAATTTGCCCATTCCGGAACTGGCAGACAGTATGCACTTGAATCCGCAGTACATCATGCGCCTGTTCAAAAAAGAAATGGGCTGTTCTATTCTGCAGTACATCACATCCCGAAGGATTGCACTTGCGGTGCAGTATTTGGAAGATACGAACCTGCCGATTACCGAGGTGGCGCTTCTTTGCGGGTTTGATAATTATTCCTACTTCACACGAGTGTTTAAGCGGTTTACAGGGCAGTCGCCTGCCGCATTCCGCAAGCGCAGTGTGCCGCCGGACTAAATGACTTGCAGCAATATTGGGCATAAGGGGGAGAACAGGTGCAGAAGCCGAAAAGGAAACAATCTCGTTCATTGACATTGCGCTTGGCGGTGACGGTTATTGTCGTGATGCTGACGCTGAACCTGCTCTCCATCATCAGCGCACTGCGACTGACATCTACAACGCGGGAAAGCATCTTGCAGGAACACAGCTACTTGCAAACCTATTACACCAAGCAGCTTGACCGGGAACTGACGCAGGCTCAGGTACGACTGTATTCCATGAGCCGCAGCTATGATTTCAGCACAGCGCTGTCTGGCGCGGAAACAGGGGAGGCGCAGTACAGTGCACTGCGCAGTCAGGTGACGCTCAATACGCAAATGAAGGACTGGTTGAACCAATTTCCTATGGTAGACGGCTATTTTTTGTTTCAGCCGGAGGGGGATTTGCTGATTATTGCCGGGGATGATTCCGCAGCTGTGCAGATGATAGGCGAACAGCTGAAAAGCGGCGAACAGGCGGATGAACAGGAAAATCGGGACGGAAAATGGCGCTTACAGCAAACGCCCATCGGAGGTGTGCTGATTTTCATGGGCATTCGCCGCGGCATCCAGTATGGGGCATGGGTGCAGACAGATCGACTGCTCGATACATGGGGCTTGAATGCGCAGGAGTATCAGATTTTGCCGGATACGGTGTCTCCCAATGCAGAAACGGTGGATGCAGCGGCGGAACAGGCGCAGTGTCTGCTCCGCTATATACCGCCGGAGGATGCGTTTGCGCTGCCGCTGAATGTGAAAATCCTGCTGGTGCTGTCAGTCACGATGCTTTTGTCCATTCCGCTGATTTGGCTTGCTATGCGCCGACTGGTGCTGAACCCGCTGCATGAGCTGATGGAAGCAATTCGGAAAATCGAAAGCGGGGATACCGCCTACCGCATTCCGGAGAAGACGACTTCCAGCGAGTTTGAGCGCTTGAATACGCAGTTCAACCGCTCTGTGGAACAGCTGGCAGGGATGCGCATGGAAATCTACGAAGCGCAGCTGGAAAATGAACGCACCCGCGTCAGCTATTTGACGCAGCAGATGCAGCCGCACTTTGTCTTGAACACACTCAACCTGATTTATTCGATGGAGCCGGAAGAATATGACTTAATACAGAGCACCATCATGTGTTTGTCGAACTATTACCGCTATGTGGCGCACATTACAGACCCGCAAGTAGCACTGGGAGCGGAACTGAACCATGTGGAGAATTATTTCAAATTGCAGCAGACACGTTATCCGGGCATGTTTTTCTATGAGATTGAATGCCCAGAGAACCTGCGCGAGCAGATGATTCCGCCGATTGTGATTCAGACGTTTGCTGAAAACACCATCAAGCATTCTTTGATTCCGGGCAGGGAAAATCGCATTTGGATTCAGATTGAGGAAACGCCGGAAAAACAGCTGCATGTTCTGATTCGGGACAGCGGAAATGGCTATCCGCCCGAAGTCTTGGCGCAGATTCAGTGCTATCAGCAGACAAGGAAGAAGCAGCCGAACCTCGGCATGGGGATTCAAAACACAATCGAGCGGCTTCGGCTGATTTACAAGGGGCAGGAAAAACTCTATTTCAGCAATCAGCCGCAGGGCGGCGCACAAGTTGATTTCTATTTTCCAATCCGGGAGGGCGGAGAGCATGAAGCGCATCGCAGTGTGGATTTTACTTTGTATTCTTCTTTGTCCCCTGATGCAGGTGCAGGCGGAGGACATCACGGATTTGACCATCGAGACGGTGACGTTTGACAACGGCAATCCGGGGCTTTCAGCGGTTGAAGAAGCAGTGAATCAGATTACCATTCCCGCTATCGGCGTGCGGATTCACCTGCTGGATGTTGGCATTCAACAGCATGCACAGCGAATCAGCATGATGATTGAAAGCGGCGAGCCGGTGGACTTGGTGATGGCGGGGCTGACGCTGCCGATGGTCAGCATGGTAGCAGATGAACTGCTGCTTCCGCTGGATGCGCTGGTGGATGCGTATGGGCAGGACATTCAGGGTCTGTTCGGCGATCAGCTGGCGGCGGGGCGCATCAATAGGCAGCTGTATGCGATTCCCGGCGATGCGTACTGCGCCCGTGCAGGCGGCGTAATGGTGAATATGGAGCTTGCACAGGCGGCGAGGCTGACAATTCCGGAAACCTGCACGCTGGATGACTTGGAGAGCATGTTCGCTGCTCTGAAAGCCTATTCGCCGGAGCACTACGGCATTGCTTTTGAGACGGGCGATATGTCGATTATCAACTACTTTTTTGAGATAGAGAACTACGGAAGCGGCATTTTTGCCTTTGGCGTAACGTTTCAGCCCAGTGAAAGCACCAAGCTGGAAAATATGTTTGCCTCGGAAACCTATCGCGACTTCTGCTATCGAACGCGCAAATGGCAGCAGAGCGGCTATATTCCGCCGGATAGTTTGACAACCAGCATTTTGGCGTTCACGCGCGTCAATCAGAGGCAGGCGTTATGCCTTCCAACCAGTTTTGCGCCGATTGAGCAGTACAAGCTCCGCAATGATGAAAGCGAAAGGAAGATTCTCCCCATGACACGCCCACTGCGCTTTACTAGCGCCATTCAGGAACGCATGTGGGCGATTCCTGTCACCAGTGAGCATCCGGAAAAAGCGATGCAGTTTCTGAACCTGCTGTATAGTGATGACCGTGTGGCGAATCTGCTTTCCAATGGGGTGGAAAATGTGCATTATACCAGAGTCAGCCCGCATGTTATTGCGCCGACAGGTGATTCAAACTATAAGCGCGTGTTTACCCGCTTTGGCAATCAGGCACGGGTGGATCACTGGCTTCCAGCAACGGAAGCGTATCCAGCGGAAATGATGGCATTTGAGAACTCGGCTGAAATTTCCCGAACGCTTGGGTATACCTTTGACAGTGCGGCAGTGGCTGGTGAAGTGGAAGCGGTTAATGCAGTGATTGCATCCTATGCACCGGCGCTGGAATACGGTTTGGTGGAGGATGTCGATGCGGCGCTGAAGGAATTTAACGAGGCGCTGGAAAAGGCGGGAATCGAGAAAGTTATTGCGGAAAATCAGCGGCAGCTGTCAGCATGGCTGGCAGAACGTGAATAGAAAGCACAACCGCATATACAGCAGGCAGGGAAGCATTTCTGAAAGGGAAATGCATTCCTGCCTTTTATCATGTCATTATCGTACATATTGCAGGTCATAATTCTGCTATCATGCGGCGATGACTTTGCGCTACAATACAGACAGCAAGGATGAGCAGCGCCGAGCGGTTCATGAACGCATGGCACTGGAATTATCCAAATGAAAGGAAGTAGGTACCATGAAAAAAATCCTGTCACTGCTTCTCGCGGCTGCGCTGCCGCTGAGCGCCGCCTGCACAATGGTTGCGCGGGCGGAAGAGAATCCTGCCCCCAGCGGCTTGGTTCCCGGATTGGTCGAAATGACGGTGTTCGGCAATCATGTGGATAAGCCGGAAAGCGTCTATCCGCAGGCGAACGGGCAGATTTTCAACGAAGGCTATACGCCGGAAAACGCACCGGTGTACTGCAACCCGATTGTTTTTAACTACAACTACTCGGCAAATGCCGGCGAGACGCTGGGCGTGGTGTCTGATGCGCCGTTCAGCGCGGCATTCATTGCCAACATCATTGAGAGCAGCCCGACGGAGCGTTACACCCATTTGACGAATGCAGTGCTCTTCCGCGGCACCGCCACTTACCTCAAAGAAAACAACAGCCGTTCGGCGGCTGACCCGCACGCCATCTATTATAACAACGTTTGGTATGTGTATGCGTCCGGCGGCTATCAGCTGCGCTCGGAGGATTTTGTGAACTGGGAGGTTGTCCCGGCTATGAATGCCGATGGCACGCAGATGACCTTCACTGCACCCAGCGTGGGATACCGCACGGATGAAAGCGGAAAGACGACGTTCTACCTTGCGTGGAACAGCTCACACATCTATTCTTCGGAAACGCCGACCGGCCCTTGGACGGACTTGGGTGACTTTACTTACCGCGGCATGTCTTTCAGCGATAATGCGCTGTACAACAAGGAGGACAACACCTACGGCCCGTCGCACGCGGCGGATGCAGCGGATGATGCTGAATCGGTCATCATTGCCGCGCACAATGACGTGGACTTGTTCGTTGACCATGATACGAACCGCATGTATCTCTGCTGGGGCATGGGCTCGAAGGAGCTGAGCATCGCGGAGCTGAATCCCGATAATCCCTCGGAACTGCTGAGTGCACCCGTGCCGGTTATCACGCACAATCCGACGGTGACGTGGGAAAACTTCGGGCAGCATCATGAGGACTACGCGACCGGTTTTGCGGAAGGCTCGATGATGTTCAAGTACAATGGCGTGTATTACTGGACGTTTGCGACCGGCGGCACGCAGTATGATTCCTATACCTTCGGTGTATACACCAACAAGACGGATGACCTGCTGAACGCAGACAACTGGGTGTATCAGAATCAAGAGGTCATTAACCCCGATGGGGATGATGCCATGTGGGGCGCAGTGCGCGGCGGCGGTCACGGCTCGATTGCGGAAGGCCCGAATGGTCAGCTCTGGTGCTTCTACACGGTGAACGTCGGCTATGAAGGCGACATGGAGCGCCGTCTGGGGGCTGATCCGGCGTATGTGACGGAAGATGGCGTGCTGGTTGTGCCGCATCTGTCGGAAAATCCGCAGTATGCGCCCGGCGTGCTGGCGAATCCCTGCGGCGAAGCGGGCAATGAAACGGGTTCGGACATTCTCTCTGCACGTCAGGGTTATGCGGTGTCGAGCTATCACGAGGGCCGTCATCCGATGTACGCTTCGGATGAATCTCCGCTGACGTGGTGGCAGCCTGCGGATGACGATGCGCAGCCGTGGTATCTGGTGTCGCTCAAAGGCTACTACAACGTGGATTCCATCCGCGTGATGCTCAAGGATGTTGAGCTGAACCGCGCGAACACCTATGGTACGAATCATTCAGAGTATTCGTACAAGATTGAGGTGTACAACGGCATTGAGAACCCGGTCACTGCACCGATATCTGAAAGCAATTCCGAAGAAGGCTGGGTGACAGTCTGGGAAGGCACGTCCAACATCCTGAACTTCATTGACATGGAAGAGCCTGTGGAGGCAATGTTCGTGCGCATTACGTTTACGGACTGGACGGGCAAGGTTTCCTAATACGAAAGTCGCGCACCGGAAAGAGAATCCCTTCGAGCATCGGGGGGGCTTCCCTTCCGGCGCGGAAGACGGGAAGTCGGGAGGTCAAAGCATGCTGCAGGTTGCTGTGCTGGAGGATGAACAGGAAAGTCGAGTGCAAATCAAACGTTGCTTGGAACGCTATCAGGCGGAAAACCATGCGGAATGGGACATGGATTATTTCAGCAGCGGCGCAGAACTCTTGTTCAGCGGCGCATCAGGCTATGACATGCTGCTGATGGATATAGAGATGCCGCAGATGAGCGGGATGGAAGTGGCACGCCGGGTTCGCCGCGAAGACCAGCATGTTGCGATTGTATTCATCACAAACATGGCGAATTATGCGCTGCAAGGGTATGAGGTAGAGGCAATGGATTTCATTGTGAAACCCTATACCTATGAAGTGTTTCAATTTCGCATGGATCGCGTTGTGCACCGGGTGGAACGGAAGAAAAGCAATCGCGCTGTGCTGCTGACGAGCAATGATCAGGTCTATCGTGTCCTGCTGTCAGAACTCCTGTATGTGGAGGTGGCGCAGCATACGCTCATTTACCATACAGAACAGGGCGAAATTGCTGTGCGCGGTAGTATGCGCGAGGCGGAAAAGGCGCTGATGCCATACGGTTTCTGCAAATGCAGCCAAAGCTATCTGATTCACTTGCGCTTTGTGACACGGGTGAAGGATGATGAAGTCTTCCTGAACAAAGAACGGATTCACATCAGCCGAGGCAGCAAAAAAGAATTGATTCGTGCGCTGGCGGAATATACAGCAAACGGATGAGACGGAAAGGGAAAGATAATGAAAAGACTGCTTGCAGCATGGATGCTGCTTGTGCAGCTGGCGCTGTGCTGGACAATCGGCTTGGCAGAGGATGCGTTTGAAAAGGAAACGTACTACATACACAATGACGAGATGAATCGCAGCATCTACGCGGTGCAAATCAAGCCCAAGGATTTGGCAGAGGGAGAAAAAGTACCGCTCATCATCTATGTCCACGGCGGCAACGGCACGGCAAACAGCTATATTGGACTGGCAAAAACGCTTAGTGAACAAAAAATCGCAGGTCTGATGTTTGAATGCTGCGGCGGAAATAACGGGAAAGCATCCGCCGCCAAAAGTGACGGAGCAGATCTCTTTCCTGCGCACTATTCCTCGCGCATCAGCGACTTGGAAGCTGTGCTTGCTTTTGCAAAAACGCTGGATTTCGTTGATACGAACCGCGTTTATTTGTGGGGGGAAAGCTATGGCGGAATTGTCGTGGAATTCTGTGCGGTCAATCATCCGAACGATGTGAAAGGATTGCTGCTGGTCAGTACAGGTCTGTCGGATGCTGTTCTGGGGATTCAGGCACAGGAAGAGACACATCATGGCATTCTGACGAAGTATGTTCCTGATGATCCATACCAGTACATTTTGGGCTATCCGGGCGCAGTACTGTTTATTTGCGGCGATGCAGATGCAACAGGCGCTTATGACAACGCGGCGTTCAATGCGGTGCTGTATCAGCAGCGGGAACAGACGCAGACGGATTTTGTCACAATTCCGGACGGTGGACACGGCTATGGCACATTTACAAAGGAACAGAAACAGACCACCGTGGATTGCATTCTGTCATGGATGGCGCAATAATGACCAGATTTGACGCTAAAACGACGGGATAAGCCAAATTGCACACACGGAAACCCAATCGTGCTATGATACTCACATGAGATGCGTTGCCGAGAAGGAAACGCACAAAATAGAAGGAGGAACCCAATATGAAGAAGTTTCTTGCTCTGCTGCTGGCGGCCCTGATGGTGCTGGGCTGCGCGAATCTGTCCTTGGCGGAAGATGCTGCGCCGCTGGAAGTGCTGACCGAGTTTGGCGACCTGACTGCGGATGACGCTGATTACGAACCGAACCCGGACTACGACAAGTACACCGTGATTGAGTACTACATCGAAGCGTCGGACGCGACGGTTATCATTACCTGCTCTGCGAAGGCGGTCTTGGTCGGGTAGCAGGTAACTTTGCCGGTTTC
>OLAE01000293.1_pt1 | contig 13615 bp, 7 predicted proteins | sample 1608951 | NCBI WGS metagenome assembly OLAE01 (sample SAMN02674970, study PRJEB24791) | human gut metagenome, SKBSTL043 | isolation source: stool | host: Homo sapiens | place: USA | reverse complement strand
TCGCCGAGCGGCAGCAAGAGATAAACCTACAGCACAATCCCATTCCACGCAAATCAGGCATGACGAAACAAGACGCGAACCCTTGCAAACACTGGAAAGCATCGGCGTGTCGAAAACACGGGAAAAACGGGCTGCGGACGCCATCGCGTAGCGAAAGACCGTCGGAAAAACCCTGAAACACCTCACCGCAAACCAACATCCGGGCGTGTCGCAACCACACTATCCGTTTACGGCCCATCCCCCAAGCCAACCCATCCGAGAAAACCTCCCAGCCGAAAGCTGAAATAGGAGAAACAGAAGAAAGCAGATAAACGAAACCGCACCGCCGATCGTTGTCCTGAACACATTCAGATCCCAACTGATCGAAAGTGCGGTTTTGCATATGCGCGTGCAAGCGACGGCAGAACAAGGCAGCGCAGCCAAAAATCGATTAATCGGTGCAACCGAAACGGTAGAGCGCCCAGCCCTGGCCATACTGCGAATAATCGGCAACCTTCACCAACGTGCCGCCATCCACATACGTATCAATCAATTCCTCATTGCGGAAGGAATCGTACTGGGCGCGATACGGGAATGACTGCAGACTCTGCGCCTGGTCGCCCATCGTAAGGAAATATTCCGGAGCGTCGGTCAGCGGACATACCGTGCCGAGCACCTGCTGCGCATCGCCGGAAGCAAACGCGGTCTCCACTTTGCCGAATGGAGCGGATGGCACATCGGTGCGCGCATTGATGATCGGATACAGCATGTTCGCGTTGAACAGCGTCTCCGCATACATCGAACCGTTCAACGGATCGGAAATGATGGTGGCCTGGGTGCCCGTACGTTCCGTGACCTTGCGCAGCACAGCGATCTTTTGCTCGGTGAGCTGCTCGTTGGGGTCGCTTTGGTTCAGACTGGAATGCGCGATGATCGTGTCGCGAGCCGCGGAACGCGATGGGCATACGATCTGCGCGGAAACCGCAAGTATCGCAATCACAAGGAATACGGCGATTAGGACGATCCAATTGGAAGCGAAAGAAGCGTTCTTCACGGAAGAAACAGCAGACGCAGAAGAAAGGGAAGGAACGGAAGAAGCACTATTCTTCGTGGAAAAGGAAGATGCAGAAGGAGCGAAAGAAGCGGATGCGGCGCACGCGGAAACGCATTCGGCAAGAGCGTTGATTCCAATGACAAGCAGCGGCAGCGTGACCAGCGGAAGCATGGTCATAATACGGTTTTCATCGCGATACCACGGAGCGCTGATGATATTCGGCAACGCGCCGACCAGCGTGACCGTGCACACATACACCAGCGTGACCAGCAGGAATGCGGCCGTCAACGCAATCACGTCACGCAGGCGATCGTTGCGACGAAGTCGAGATGATTCGGACGACGCGGACGCGGCATCAGTGGCGTTGGAGTGCGACGCAGGTGGCGGACAGGAAACGGAAACCGGGGAATCAGCGGCGGAAACCGCAATATCAGAAGTCGAAGCATCAACATCGACATCAGCAGAAGCCACGGGAACCACAGTGGAAGCAGCCGACGAAAACGAATCCGAAGCACGCGCAGCCGCGCGGCGGGAAGCGCAAACGAAAGCGGCCGCAGTTCCCGCAATCAGCAACAGTGCGAACAGAATCGCAGGAAAACCGTCAAGCCCATCCGTGAGACAGAACGAAATCGACTCCCACAAATTCTTGGACGGCTGATGGCTATGGAACCAGGAATCGGGATTCGCCCAACGGTCCGATTTGAACGACGTCAGCATCAACGCCACAAACGCCACCGCACCGACGCACATGGCAATGAACGCGCCAAGAATCAGCTTCCACGGCAAGCGCAGCACAATGAACGGCACCAGAATCAGAGCATACGTGAATGCGATACGCGGGTGCGCAACGAGGCAAACCACGCCTGCGACAGCAGCGATCGCAAGCCATTTTGCTATATGCTCGCGCGCGGCGATCGCATCGAACAAGCGCAATGTGGCGGCGATGAGGAACGGCAGCAGCGACGTGGCGAAACCGAATGCGATCAGCGGACCGGCATTCAGCAGTCCGTACGGGTGGCACACCGAGCTGACGGCAAGCACGGGCACGAACAGTCCAATCAGATTCCGCAGAACGAAAGTAGCGTCGAAAGTGACGTTATATTGCCGATTCACAGCTGACGATACCTGCTGATTCGAGATATTCGACGATTCAGATACGGACGACGATTCAGGCGTAGACGATGCTTGAGAAATACGTGAAATTGGATTGGAAATTGGATTACCGCGATTCCAACGTTGCAGGAAATACCTGCATAATACCAGCATTCCGGCAGGGAAAATCACGCCCGAAGCAATGATCCACGTGATATTGAATGCCGCGTAGATCGAACATTGCACGCCGAACAGCGCCGCGATCTTAATCACAAGGTAAGCACAGACGTGAAACAACGGCGGATAAAACGAATCATGCGGCCACAAATGCAGAGCCGCCCCCAATCCCTCGTCAAGCAGACGGTGAATGAAATAGTAATGCGCGGGGGCATCGCTGCTGACGATCGGCGTATTCCACACCGTGGAGGGGAACCACGCAATCACCAGGCATAGTGCGGACGCGACGCCGATAATCGACGTAAGCCACGGCAATAACGCGCGGAGCGACACCGGACGCAACATCGCGTGGCACCGCTGCAGGCCATGTTTCCGCCCGGACGGACCGCCCTTGGCCGAATCATTCCTGGCTGGACCATTCGTAGCCGAACCATCCTTGGCCGAGCCATTCTGCCGAGCCTGAGTCTGCACATAAGCCTGCACATGAGTTCGCGCACGAGCCTGAGCCGAGCCACAATCGCCCGACACGGAACCGGTATTCGTAATCTGTTCGGAAGTCATCGATTCCATCGTAGCGAGTGCCGCAACCATGCTCAACGCTTATTCTCTGGAATCACTTTTCAGGAATCATTCAGACTTCATGCAGGGGTATAACAGTGTTGCGCAAGAAAACAATCACGTTGGAAGCACAAGATGATTGCACGGGACGCACCATGCGCTACGGGCCTGCCTTGCTGCGGAGCGCGCGTCCCGGCCAACGCTGACGTCGGCATGCGCCGGCGCGCTATAACAGAGAACTGGAGAAGTACCGCATGTTCGTTCTCAAGAACGCATGGGCGGCGCTTGGTCGCGTCAAATGGCGCACCGCGCTGATCGCCCTACTCGCACTACTGGTGTCTTTCTCGGCTGCCGTGGACTTGGCAGTGATTCGAGCCGACGACACCGCCAATAATGAAACATACCAGTCGCAAAAAGCCACGGCGGTGATTCGGCCGAACGCGCAAACACAAGCCAAGCGCGACGGTGCCGATTCCAGCTATACCGACAAGTACTTGACGTGGGAAAAGTACAGCACGTATGCAACGGCCGCACAGAGCAACAACGTGACCTTCAATTACACGTTGGCAACATCGGTGCCGGTGCGCGAAAGCAAGTCGTTGCAGGCGATCGCCGCGAAAAACGACACCAGCGAAGACAAGACCGGCGGCAACCTGACCCTGCAGGCGTTCTACACGTTGGACGCCGCGAAAATCAACGACTACGGCTACTACAAGGTAGTCAAAGGCAAGCATCTGAGCTATAAGACGCAGAGCGACGGCGTACTCATTTCGCAGGCGCTGGCCGATAAGAACAATCTCAAGGTCGGAGACAAGGTGACGGTCGGCAATCCGTCGAAGGCTTCCGACACATACACGTTCACCGTGCGCGGCATTTACGAATACGACAGCGACGTGCCTGAGGGCAACGGATCCGACGCGAAATACGCAAAGGACAATCGTGAGAACGTGATCTACACGACGTATATCAACTTCGCCAAGAACGGGCTTGACACGACGGAGGCCACGGGATGGGCCATTCCGAATCTGAATATCATCTTCTCGCTGGCGAATCCTTCCACCTACAACACGTTCGTGCGCTTGGTGAAGAAGGCCAAGTTGGACACGAAGACGTACGAGATCACCTCGCCGTCGCTTACCGCTTACAAGAAGTCGATCGAGCCGCTTGATTCCGCCGCTTCGGCAGCGCGCATCATGCTGATTGCCGTGACGATTGTCGGTGGCATCGCTTTGCTGGCATTGATTGCATGTGCTGCGATTGGCGGCCGCCGCGATGAGATCGGCATGGCGATGATCACAGGTGTGACCAAGGGCCGTTTGGGATGGCAGTTCATGCTGGAAACGTTCATGATGACGGTTCCGGGTTGGATTGTCGGTTTGGTTGCGGGCGCGCTGTTGGCGAAGCCGATCGGCACCGCATGGGCCGGCGGGCAGGCTGTGTCGATGACGTCCGCTTCGGTGTGGAACGTGATCTGGTACGGCTTGGGCGCATGCCTGGTGCTTGGCATCGTGGCATTCGCGCGCGTGGCCTGCTTCAACCTGAACCAACTGTTTGAGGAACGCTCGGAGGTGAAGGCATGAGCGACAATATGAATGATAAGAACGAGAACCTCGACGAGACCGTGGTCGACGAGACTGCCGAGACCGCATCAAACGAGACCGTCGATGATGTTGCGACTGACGATATTGCAGCTGACGCATCTTCCGCTGATTCCATTGAATCCATCGATTTTGCGGTGGTATACGACGATGACAATGCAGATATCGAAATTGCCGCAACTGACGGCGCGGAAATTTCCGACGATGTAAACGATGGCGATACTGCAGTAGCTGCCGACGGCGATGCTGTGGTATCTGCAGATAATGCAGATACCACTGAAGTTGCAGATGACGCTGTAACTGCTGCTGATACTGCGGATGGTTCGAATGTGGTCGCCAACAATGCGAATCAGGTGAAGGAAACGCTTGCCTTGCGTTCTTCCGACGAACCGACCGTGCTGGAATCGCATGAAATGGTGAAAGCCGATTCCGCAACCAGCGTCTCCTCACAGCTCGACCGCGAAATCAAGCATCATCGCAAGAAGGATGCGTTTTTCTTCAAAGCGAATCCGACGTTCGCACTCGATCATGTGACCGTGACCAATCGCAAGACCGGCCGCAATATTCTCGACGACCTATCGCTGTCGTTCCATGCGGGCGCCACGCATGCGGTGCTCGTGGACGCGGAGGATCGCGAACAGCATCAGGCGTTGCTGGCCACCATGGTCGGCATGGTACGCACGGACCGCGGCAACGTGATGCACAAAAGCACCAACCTGAGCGACGTCGAACCGGTCGAAATGTTGGGACACCGCATCGGATTCATTCCGCAACGTTTCGCTTTCCGCCCCGATCTCGACGCGGAAAGCAATGTACTGTACGCCATGGATGCGTCGAACCGCAACTTCCTCAAGCCGAAGCCTGTGATCGCCCGCGAACTGCTCAAGCGCGTGGGCTTCGACGAAGTGACGTCCGGCCTGGCAGTCGGCGAAGTAAGCGAACTGAACCAGCGCCGCGTGGCCATCGCTCGTGCGCTGAGCTGCGAGGCTGAAGTGATCATCGCCGACGAGCCGACCGCTGGATTGGATGCCGACGATGCGGCCGTGGTGTTGGATCTGTTGAAGAAGTTCAAGCGCGATGCCGACCGCAAGCGCGCCATCATCGTGGTGACCACCAATCCGGAGATCGCCGATGCGATGGAGCACAGCGTGGAACTCGACTAGCCGCCTAGTGCAACGGGCGCACGAACATAGACTCTTTCGTGCGCCCATAGGTAAGCCCTTTGGAATTCTGGTTTTAGCCAAATTTCAAAGGGCTTGCGTGTTCTGGAAACGGTCTGCCCTACTCGACGATACGCATGTGGTACTGCTCAGCGAGCGGCGTGACGTCAAGCACGCCGTATCGTTCGAGCAGCCGCAGCCATTCGCGCCTGTTACTTTCGCCGAAACGGGCCGCCTTGCGCGCATAGGCTTCGGCCGTCAGGAACTTCGGCGGAATCGACTTGCTGTTGTACTTGTCGGCCACCATCACCACTTCCTGCTCAAGATTCATGGGCACATAGTCGGCCGGAGGCAATGGCAATCCTTGCGATTCCACCGCTTCTTTGGTGAGTCCCACACCGGTGTGGTTGCGCGCGAACTGCGCGATAGACTCGTCAACACCCTCATTCAACAAATATTCGTAGCCTTTAAGCCCATGCCGCACGTAATTCGGACCGTCGAATTTCAGCGGTCCACCGTCGGAACCGTCTTGCTTGAGCAGAAAATACGTGCCGATATCATGCAGCAGACCACCGATCACCACCAGATGCTCGTCGATCAGCCTCGGCGGAACGGTCCCGCCCGTAAGCCCGTCCGATGATGGAATGGAGGGGATGCGAAGCATACCGAACGATTCGCTTCCATTGCCGTCTTGCGTAAGCCTAAGGCCGAAATCGCCCGCTTTTTCAGGGGCATCGTCCGGTAGTGTGCAGCGGCGGGTGAACAGTGCATTCTGCCTGCGTGCCATGCGACGTGCGATGTCGGCGACGACTACGCAATGTCCGTGAATCAAATCGTATGCGGCTTGCGATTGCGCGATTTTTCGATGCAGTTCGTCAACTTGGGCGAGTGTAGGAATATATCCGGTTGTCATACCGCCTATCTTAGGCGCTGTATGACGATTGCCGCATGCTGAATCCGGTCGAAAAAACTGGAAATCCCCGATGAAAGTTTCAGCCGAAAAATTCCGAAATACGGATTTCAGATTACGGATTTCAGATGGAACGCACACGGAATGCGCCGGTACGGTTGGAAGCAACGATCATCTGATTGTTTTCCAAACGAGTCCAGCCATCTTCGGCACACTGATCGAAACCGGAGCTGGCCACAACCACGCCCTTCGGCTGGCCTGCAGCCTGATCCGCTTCGGATTCACCGAGCGTACGATAGCGCATCACACGATAGTCATGCGCCTGGTCGCCACGGCCGTACTGGTCATAGATTTCCACAATGCGCTTGGACGTGACCTCACGACCGGCCGCACACAGAGCGATGAATTGGTCTTGGCTCTGGATCATGCAGTTGTAGCTGGACTTCGGATAGCTTTTGCGCAGTTCACGCACCGCCTGCGCGACCGCCTCGTCGAGTGCGAAACCAAAACCGATGTACTGCAGGATCACTGCGAAGAAAATGGCGGAATCGGAACGTCCGCCAGTGGACTGCACGATGTTGGGATCGACCGGGAACGCGCGGTTGGTGATGATGTTGCGACCCTGATCGTCGGAAATATCGCCATTGTGGATGAAGCTCAATCCGTTGGCGTAGAACGGCTGCTGGTTTTCGAGAATCAGCGGCAGGTTCGAGCTGGCCAAACGCAGGTGCCACAGGCCTCCACGAGCCGGAGTGTTCGCAAGCTCGTCGAAAATCGGATCATGTCGGGCTGCGATCGTGTTCTTGTAGACGGCGGTGCCGGTTTCCGGGGTGGGAGCGCCACCGTCACGCAGGTACGGCGACTCGCTCGGCACGGTGACCAGCGCGGAGCCCCAGCCATCGTTGTGGATTTCGCTCAGATTCCGGAAATCGCGTACGGCCTGCATGCCGAGCACGCCATTGAGACTGGTGTTGCTTCCGGCTGCCGCGAATCCAAGTAATCTGCACATGGTTGATTACTCTACAGGGCTTGTAATGCAACGCGCACATATGGCTATCGACATTGCTTATAGCGTGCGAAAAACAGCGTGATTCCAACGATTCTTCGAGATAAGACCATGCAAAAACCTACAAAATGCCCTACGAAAACGGGCTGCGCGACGATGGCAGATACGATCGCCATCATCACGCAGCCCGTTTCACGGCTTGTTTCACACACGCTTTAGCCGCGGAGGACGCTGAGTCGCGAGGAACAGCGGCTGTATCTCAATCAGCGGATTGTAAGGCGCAAGGCCGAACCATTTGACCGGAGATCCCGCAAAATGACGAATCGCATACTTGACTTCCAAAGAAATCGCGCCACGCTGCGACACCTTCGACTCAGGCATAAGCGCCTTGTGTATCAGCACATATCGAATCGGACCGATATTCGGATCAGCATCAAGCTTCGGATAGCGGCTTTCCTGCCTCGGCAGATCCCCCGACTTCGACAAATCGTTCATGATCTGATGAATGTAAGCTGGAATCGACTGAGAAACCTTGAAACCAAGCCGAATGCGAACACGGAACATATAATCCGTACCGAAATTCTCAACCGAATACTCGCGGGTGAACGGCTCATCGGCAGTCTCGACGGAAACAGCCCACCAAGCGCGGGCACGTTTTGGATGGTCGGCGAAAATCGAGAAGAAGATATCGGTATCGATACGCTTCGTCTCCGGATCCGACGTGAGATAGACGATATTGTCGGCAAAATACGGAATCGTATCGTCATCATGCAACCGCTTCAGCACCGGTAGGCATTCGGCGGGCTGCATATGGCGACGCTGCGCACGTTCCAGCTTCGTGCCTTCGTTCCACGTATACATAACCAGCAGAATCGCGAAGGTAAGCAGCATCGTGAACCAACCACCATGCAGGAACTTCGCCATGGAAGCGAAGAAGAACATGAATTGGATCGCAAGGAACAGCACGGTGAATACGACCGCTCCGATACGACGCCCCGAATGCCAGATGTAGACGGCAAGCAGAATGGTGGTAGTGATCATGGTGATGGTCAACGCCAGACCATACGCCGCGGAAATATGCTCGGAATCACGGAATAGCGCCAAAACCAACAGCGTGGAAACGCAAAGCACCGCATTGACCACAGGAATGTACAGCTGGCCGCGGGTACGGGCCGGGTAACGGACCTGAAGATGCGGCATCCAGTTCAGATGGGTGGCTTCAGACACCATCGTGAACGCGCCGGTGATCAACGCCTGCGATGCGATAACGCCCGCGACCACGGAAAGCACGACGGCCACGTAACGCACGCTGGGCGTCATCATTTCGAAGAACGGGTTCAAACCGTGCGTGCGGATGTAAGCCGAATCATCCCAATGATTGAGCATCCATGCGCCTTGGCCGAAATAACAGAGCACAAGCGCGATTTTGATGAACGGCCACGTGAAATAGATGTTGCCACGGCCAACATGACCCATGTCGGAATAAAGCGCTTCGGCACCGGTGGTTGACAGGAACACCGTACCCATGATGGCAAGCCCGGCGGCATTATGGCTGCTGAACAGGAATCTGACACCGTACACGGGGTTGAGCGCCGCGAACACGCTCCAATACTGACTGAGGTTCGCCAAGCCGACAACCGCCAGGAACGAGAACCAGACAAGCACGACCGAACCGAACGCCTTGCCGATACGCTCGGTGCCACGCGACTGCACAGAGAACAGCATCAGAATGATGGCCGCGGTGATCATCAGGGTCAGCTGCTTGTTTTCAGTGAAAAGTTTTTCAAAAGCTGGTAGCGTCTCCAAGCCTTCCACTGCCGAGCTGATGGACACAGCCGGGGTGAGTACGGAATCGGCGAGGAACGCGGCGCCGCCGAGCATGGCAGGAATCGCAAGCCATGCACCGTACTTTCGAACCAACGAGTACAGCGCGAAAATGCCGCCTTCGCCCTTGTTGTCGATACGCATGGCAATCAGCACGTATTTGACGGTGGTGATAAGCGTGATTGACCAGAACACCAACGAAAGCACGCCGAGCACGGCTTCGCGGTCGGCATGCGCAAGTCCGCCCTGCCCGTTGAGGAACGTCTGCATGGTGTACAGCGGCGAGGTGCCGATATCGCCATATACCACGCCCAACGCCACGATCGCCATGGCGGGCGTGATTCTGTTTGGACCGGATTGCAGACGGCTCCACCAACGACCGACGGGACCCTTGCTGGCCACCTGGTCAAGTTTGGCGGCCTCCTGCTGTTTCTCCTCGTGCTGCTTGATCAGCACCTGTCGCTCTTCCTTAGTCAGCACCTTGTGCGAAACCTTCGGCGCCTGCGTGTATGTGGCTGCGTGAAACAGCGGCTCATCCTCGTTTGGCTCGTTAGCCATAACGCTACCTCCAAGTGGCGGGCCTTCCAACCCACTCCCCAAAATAAACGCAAAAAGGCACGTTAGGAGCCTTACGAAGTCTTGTCAAATCTTCACATTGTTTCTTGCGATTCTTGATCTCGCACGAAGTAAACTTCCTGTGGGTTTTTTTCTTATTTTACCTCTTGTCTTTCTCTTACTCTCTCTTATTTTCGGATAAATCGTTTCCGTCCTGTCGATTTTCGGAATTTGTTCAGATTCCGTACACTTCGCGCGTAGTCTTTCGCGTTGCCTGCGCGACTTCCGTCAGCGGTTTATCGAGATAATTCGCCAACGACTGCAGGGTGTAGGGGATCATGTATGGCGCGTTGGTGCGGCCCCGATACGGCATCGGACTTAGGTAGGGGGCATCTGTTTCGACCATGACATGGCTCAATCCGACAATGCGCGCCGACTCGCGAATACCATCGTTGCCCTTATAGCTGGATGTGCCCGAAAGGCTGAGATACCAACCGTTTTCACGTGCGATCTCACCCATTTCGGCATCACCGGAATAGCTGTGGAACACGGTCCGTTCGGGAGCGCCGTCCGCCAGCAGCGTTTCGATGACTTCCTTATGTGAATCGCGATCATGGATCTGCATGGGCAGGTTCAGTTCTTTCGCGAGCGCGATGTGCGCGCGGAAGGCTTCTCGCTGCAGTTCTTTGGCGGCTTCTCCGGTGCGGAAGAGGTCCATGCCCGTCTCGCCGATGGCCACAACCTGGTTGGGGTAGGCGGTGGCGAGGCGGTGCACTTCGGCCATGGCGTCTTCGAAGCTGGTGTCGTGCCATGGCTTGTATTTGAGCGGCAACCCGTCTGGGCCCGGCACCCCGCGGTGACCGTGGAGCACGGATTCGTTGGGGTGTATGGCGATGGCCGCATGCACGGTTTGGGGGTGTTCGCGTGCCATGTCGATGGCCGTCATGAGGTTCGGCAGTTCGCATCCGCAGTCGATGACGCCTTCGACTCCGACTTGTTGCGCTTGGTTCAGCAGTTCGTCGACGCTGTATACGGGGACTTCCGGCTGTCCTTTTTCTTGCGCTTCGTGGCTCATGGCCCGCGAGAACGGCACGACGGACGCCACATGCGTGTGGTTGTCGATGACGTGCGCGTTCTCGGGAAGTGGTTGCGGTGCTGGCGCCCAGCTGCGGTCACGATGGTATTTGCTCATGCCTCCAGCCTACGCTCGATGGCAGTCTTGCTTCGGAAGCCGCGTTATTCATCGATGGCAGTGGGATTAACCAACGCACCTCCATATGTTTTGCGGCGTAGCGCTGAAACGCTTTCCGCGATTAGTCATGGAGGGTGAGGGTGGTGAAGGACCAGGAGGGGGCGGTGTAGGCGCCGCTGGTTAGGTCGATTGCGGTTTCAACCGGAACGGTTGGCGAAGCCTTGCCGATTTCACCGGCGTACGGGTCGGTTCCGGCGAGCACGGTGGCGGTTGCCGAAGCGCGGGATTCCGCGGAAACACCAAGCTCTTCAAGCACTTGGTTCAGATCAATCTCGGCTTCAGCGTCGAGCGCGTTGACGATACGCACGTAGGTGACGCCTTCAGCATCATTGCGAGCCACGGTGACGGTACGGCGGGGCTCTTCCGGCTTCTCAACACCCTGCGCAACAAGCTCTCCATCGATATACAGCTTCATGCTTTCGCCGCGATCGGCCACTTCGATGCGCACCTGCCACACGGTTCCGGGGAACACTTCGTCCATGGACCATTCGGTGCCGTCAAGATTGTAGGCGGTACCGTCGCGCACCACCTTGATTTCGAAAGCACGACCGAAGGAGGTGATGTTGTGGTTCTTGCCGTTGATGTCGCCGTGGACCAGCTGCAAGCCCCAACGACCCTGATAGTAGGTGATGGTGGCGTTGATGGTGTAGGCGTCAGAGTCAATGTTGAGGCTCGTGTTCATCGGACCATTGCCTGCGTAATGGCAGTCCTCAAGATCGACATGGCGGCCATCAGCGGTGTCAACGCTGAAGTTGGTGATGTCGGCGTGAGCGGCACCTTCCAAGCGCAGGCCAACGGTTGGTGGCAGTTCGCGACGTAGCGTGGTCTTGCCTTCCACCGCGACCGGCCATGCGGTATCGGACGTGGTGGTGGCATACATCTGCTGCACCCAGTAGCTGTACGGCAGGTAGGTACGTTCGTTGTCGAAGTAGATCAGATCAGGATTCCAGCTGTGATGCCCGTTCTTGGCAAACAGCGGCGCATACGAAGACATGACCACGGCATCGCCGTTCAATTCCATGCGACCCATGAACGCCGCTTCGGAAAGACCGTTGATCAGCTGCGTGTTCCACGAACCATACTCGCCCAAGTACACCTTCGGGCCCTCACGATCCGTGGTGTCGTAGTGGTCGAGATTGTGGAACCACCAGCTGGAGGACTGATAGGAATGCTCGTCAACGATGGGAACGCCGGCTTCACGCGCATACTGCCAACCAGCCTCGTAGTCGGGACCGCTCGGAGCCGGACCGACCGTGCCAACCACAACAATATCCGGGTAGGTGGCCTTGACCGCGTCGAAGATCTGCTGGAAGCGGTTCCTGAACACGTCATCGATGAGATCTTCGTTGCCGATGCCCAAATATTCAAGGTTGAACGGTTCCGGATGACCCATGGCGGCACGCTTGGCACCCCATTCGGTGGTCGCGGCATCGCCATTGCAGAATTCGACCAAATGCAGCACTTCATCGATGTATGCCGGCATGTCTTTCTGCGCGATCGGCACCGGGCCCTGACTGGTGTTCTGGCAGCTCACGGCGGCGGGCAGCACCGGCAGCGGCTTCGCGCCAATGGTTTCGCACAGGCACAAGTATTCGTAGTAGCCGATACGGAACGACTGGTGGTAGCCCCACAGGTTGAAATTGTGCGGCCGATGCTCAACATCACCGATGGTGCGATCCCAGTGGTACATGTTATCCATGCCAAGACCGTGGGTGATGCAGCCGCCCGGGAAGCGCATGAAGCGCGGCTGCAGGTCGGCGAGCGCCTTGACCAAATCGGGACGGAAATGCTTGAGCCCGTTGTAGGTGGTGCGTGGTTCGAGGGTAACGAAATCAAGATCGACGGTACCTTCCGTGGTGAAGGTGAGTCGCAAAGCGCCTTCATGTACAACGATGGCATTGCTTTCACCGGAAACCGTCAGCGAAACCTCTTGCTTACGCCAATCGTTGGAATCGACGGTGATATCTTGTTCTGCAATCGCATTTCCATCGTCGTCAATCAGAGCGACGGTGACGGGAAGTGCGGAAGCTTCGCAATTGCTGGAAATACGCATCCATGCGGAGAAATCGTAGGTTTCGCCGGCACGGAAGACCATGCCGTCCCAGCCGATATTTTCAAGCGAAGCCGGCGCCTGTTCGACTTCGACGGACGCATAGTGCGGGTTTTCTTCGGCTACCGGATTGTCGGTGAGCACGTCGAAGGCTGCGAAGGAGCCGGCGGGCACGATTTTGCGCCAGAAGCTGTAGTTGCTCCAGTCGGAGGAGTCGGCGCGATTGTATTCGAATGCGCCGTTCTGTACGAGGTCGGCGTTGAGTCCGCCGTCGCCGGAGTAGCTGATGTCTTCGTAGAAGATGCCCCACAGGTCGGTGCTGATGTTGCGCACGCCCGCCTTGTTGAGGGTTGCGATGAGTTTGTCGGTCATGGTGTGTCCTTGAATGGTGTTGGTTGTT
>OLAE01000256.1_pt1 | contig 14704 bp, 7 predicted proteins | sample 1608951 | NCBI WGS metagenome assembly OLAE01 (sample SAMN02674970, study PRJEB24791) | human gut metagenome, SKBSTL043 | isolation source: stool | host: Homo sapiens | place: USA | reverse complement strand
TTGTAGACGATGGTCTTCAGGTCATTGCCAGCGGGGGCAGAGATGACGACCTTCTTCGCGCCAGCCGCGATGTGCGCCATGGACTTTTCCTTGGAGCAGTAGAAGCCGGTGCACTCCAGCACGACGTCCACGCCCAGCTTGCCCCACGGAGCATCCGCCGCGTTCTTTTCGGCATAGATCTTGATTTCCTTGCCGTCCACGATGATGGAATCTTCGGTCGCTTCCACGGTGTGCAGGTTTTCACCGATCTTGCCGCAGTAGGAACCCTGAGCGGTGTCATACTTGAGCAGGTGAGCCAGCATCGCGGGAGAGGTCAGGTCGTTAATCGCGACCACCTCGTAGCCCTCAGCGCCGAACATCTGACGGAACGCCAGACGGCCAATACGGCCAAAGCCATTGATAGCAACTTTCACTGCCATTGGAATATACCTCCTTTAGTCGTTCAAACGGGGTTATACTATTTCCAGATAAGAATGTGCCAAGATGCGCCGCGAATTTTTCACTCTGGCTAACGGGAGTGCAACGCAGCGTAGCAGCGCTACGCTAAGTGGAACGACCGGACGCCAGAGGGGAAAAGACGCAAGCAGCTGGCACAGGCGAATCTGGAAAGAGTATCATTTCCCACCTCATATTCTACCCAATTTGCCGCCATTTTGCAAGAGGTTGCGCAGGATTTCCATCACTTTTGATACTTTTTTGACGCTTTTTTTTGAGAATTCCTCATCCGTTCCCCTCTTCTTCCCAGTATTCGCCCCAATTCAGCTCGTTCGTCACATCCAGTTCTTTCAAAATCAGCTTGCCGTTCTCGTCCGTGATGATGCCGCCGCCTTCGCCATATACCCCATAGGAGACATACCCCGTGCCGCCCTCGCAGGTGATGAGGCTCATGCTGCGGCAATAGTCACCCTCCGTTACCTCGTAATCAGCGGATTCCGACACACCGACGCCGTAGCGGTACACTGTGCCGTTGACACAGCGGAAGACGATTGTCGGAATGTCGCCCCTCCAGTAGAGGTTACTGTCCGCGGGTGTCTGCACAACGCTCCATGTGCCGTGATACGGCTGCGCGCCGTCGCAGTCCGAGCCGTAAAATCTCCCATCCGCGTCCAGACGGAGATAATTGTCCCAGAACTCACCGCCCGCCTCCATCTGCCAGCTGCCGACTAACTTCGCCTCTTCGTCCGGCAGTTCCACATCATCAAACACCACGTCGCGCTGCGGCACAAAGCCGCGGGTGATTTTTCCGTCCACCGTCGCTTCAACGTACACATACGCCCACTGGTTATCCGGATGGGACAGTGCCGTCAGCTTCGTCCCGGCAGGCAGCTCCGCCTGATGATATTCGCTGACGTTCGGGTCGTCGGTCAGATAGGTGTCAAACGCTGTCAGCATCGGCACATGCACAATCTCGTCCGTCGTCGCGTCGCCGTGCTTGCCCAACTGCGCCCAGCCGAATCGGCTCGTCCGCAGGCTGACGCGGTACTCAATCAGCGACCAGTCGCCCACGGTGAGGTACAGCTTATAATCGTCGCCCGTGCTGACGGATGCTTTCCCCTTCGCCGCGCGGTAAGAGGACGTGTCCGGCGCGGAATACACGGCATAGGACTTCTTGCCGCTCTTCTGCCCCGAAACCACCTCCGGATACAAACAGGCGAAGTATTGCAGTCCTTCGCTCGCTTCGTTGATTCGGCGCACGTCATCCGGCCCGCGTTTCGGCATGTTGTGGATGTTGAAGTCTTCCAGCGTGATTTTGGTCATCCACATGGCGCTGTCCTCGCCCAGCGTCACCCGATAGCCGTAAGATGCTATCCGCTCCACCTTCACATCGCCCATCTGCGCTTCCATCAGCGTGTAAAAGGTTCTCCCCTCATTGTTGTGCGACAGCTCAAAATAGTACCGTTCATCAATATCCGGGTACGCCAATTCAAAGCCGTTCTTCGTGCGTGTGATTTTGGGATAACCCGTTTCTTCCAATTCCGACGGCTGATAGACGGCAGTCGTCGAGAAAATAGCGTCCTTCCAGCCGTCTTTCACCTCATCCACCGCGACCAGCTGATTGTGATAGCGGCTGGTCAGAATCGTGTGGGTCGTGGCGGCTTTTCTGTTGTAATCGCTCACCAAGCCGGTATACTCGTCGTAGTCATGTGTCTGCTCCACCATCGCCAGCAATTGCCCGTTCAGATTCCAGCTGTTTGCAGATGCGGCGGTCAGTGTCACAGCCAGCGTCAAGCACAAAATCAGCAGTATCCGCAGTTTCTTCATATTCTCCACATCTCCTTTTGCTCAATATCCCAAAATACTAAAGAACAGCCGAGCAAACCAGCCGATAATATCATCGGTATACACCCAATCGCCGTCTGCTCCATCCGGCACATAACTCCTGCCTGTTTCGTTGGTCGAAAGGCTCAAATAAATGCTCCAAGCGCCCGGCATGATTTTCTCTTTCTCCACCTGAATCCCATAGCGGGACACCGTGCCGTCCGTTCCGCGCAGGACGATGGTGGGAATGTCGCCCCGCCAGTAGAGATTGCTCCCCACCGGGGTCTGCACGATAGACCAAGTGCCGCTGCACGTCCTCTCGCCATCATCATCCGCGGCGGAAAAATTCCCATCTGCATCCAGCTGGAAATCATCGTACCAGCCGCCGCCGCCTTTGGCGCGCCAATGCCCGACAAACTCCGCCATCAATTCCGGCTGCTCCACATCGTCGAATATCACATCCCGCTGCGGCACAAACCCGTACAGCGTTTCGCCGTCCACTTCCGCTTCGACGTACACATACGCCCAGCCGCAGTAACCCAGCGCCGCCAGTTTCGTTCCGGCGGGCAGTTCCTCCTGATGCGCTTCGCTGACATGCGGGTCATCCGTGAGATAGGTGCCGCACACCGTCTGAATCGGCACATGCCGCCATTCTTGGCGGATTTCCTTGACGCCGTCCTTCCGCACATTTGCAAAGCGCTGCAAGCCGCAAGCCATTTCGTTCATCCGCCGAACATCCGCTGTGCCGCGGGGCATTTGGTGGATATTGAAGTCCGCCAGCGTGACCATTTTCGACCAGACCGCGCCGTCTTCGCCCTGCGTCACCAGATAGCCGAAATTCTCCCGCTTGGCGACCTCCATGTCGCCCATTTTCGCGTAGACAAGCGTGTACATAGGCTGATTCGTGCTGTCATGGCGCAACGCAAAGCGGTAGACTTCCCCCGCTTCCGGATACGCCAGCTCAAAGCCGTCTTCCGTCCGCGTGAGCGTCGGCACGCCATACCCCTCCGACGGCTGATAGACGGCGTTTGTCGAGACGACGGCACTTTCCCAGCCGTTTTCCTGCTTTGCCGCTGCAATCAGCTGATAATGTGCTCCGCTGGCTATGATGATACGGGCATCTTCGGCATCCGCGCGGCAGTCATCAGCCAGAACGGCGTCATCCGGCGAATTCAGCACGAGGGACAGCACGTTGCCGAGCAATTCGCTCGCGGACGCGGCATTCATCATCAGCGCCATCATCAGCGGCACAATCAGCAGAATCCACCGTTTCTTCATCGTTCGCAGCTCCTTTGCATTATTGAATCGGCAGCGTCATTTGGCGCACGCTTCCGTCCGCCGTTGCCACCCAATTGCCGTATCTGTCCACCGCGCCATAGGGGACGTAGGTGCATCCGCCCTCCCCGTAGGCGAGATTCACCAGCGGCAGGGTCAACCCTTCGCCGTCCTCCTCTGTCGTGGACACGATATAGTCCACGCCGAAGCGCATCGTCATGCTGTCGCTGTAATTCAGCACAAGGATGCTTTCCGCCGAAATCCAGAAGTTGTCCTCCCCAGCCATCGGATTCTGCACCACGCACCATGTGCCGCCGTAGGGCTGCGCGCCGTCGGTGTCTGAGCAGTAGAAGCGCCCGTCCGCGTCCAGCCGAAGGTACAGATAGCCGATTTCACTGCCGGAATACAGATACCAGCTGCCGACATATTTCGCTGCTTCGTCCGGCAGTTCCACTTCGTCAATCACCACGTCGCGCCGCGGCACAAACCCGCACATCGGCTTGCCGTCCACCGTCGCTTCTACGTAGGCATATGCCCAGTCGTCGTTCACGCCCAGCAGATACCACATCGTCAGCTTCGTCCCGGCGGGCAGCTCCGCCTGATGGTATTCGCTGACGTGCGGGTCGTCGGTCAGGTAAGTGTCATACGCCGTCAGCATCGGGATATGCAAGCGCAGGCTCTGGGGCGGCTGCCCAATCTGCGCCCACCCGAAGCGGCTCGTCCGCTGGCTGACGCGGGATTCAATCAGCGACCAGTCTCCTTCGGTGCAATACAGGCGATACTCATCCCCCGTGCTGAACGACGCTTTCCCCTTCGCCGCGCGGGACGCCTCCGTACTCGGCGCGGCATAGACCGGGTACGACTGCTTGCCGCTTTTCTTCCCCGGAACATTCTGCGCGCCAATCCAGCCCACGTTGTCGTAACTGTAATACAGCGCTATGCTGCTGTATACATTGCGCATCCGGCGCACGTCGCCAACGCCGCGTCGGGGCATATTGTGAATGTTGAAGTTCTCCAGCGTGACCTCCTCCGACCACATGGCGCTGTCTGTGCCCTGCGTCACCAGATAGCGATAGGATTCTTTCCGCTCTATCTCCACGCTACCCATCTTCGCATACATCAGCGTATACGCCATTTCACCCCAGTCATTGCTGATGTACTCAAAGCGGTACAGTTCCTTCACCTTCGGATACGCCAACTCAAAGCCGTTATTGATGCGCGCGAGCTTCGGCTTCCCGGATGTGCTCTGCTCCGACGGCTGATAGACGGCGGTCGTCGAGACAATAACACTCTTCCAACCGTCTGCGCCCTTTTCCGCCGCAATCAGCTGATTGTGATAGCGACTCTGCATGATGATGCGCGCGCTATTCTCCTTCCGCGCATAATCATCCGCCAAATGATAATAGTCGTCATAATCATTCGTGTTCGACACAAGCGGCACCAAGGCCTCGGGCAAGCCCCAGCCGTTCGCGGAGGCAACAGGCATTACCATCATCATCAAGGGCAAAATCAGCAGAATCCACCGTTTCTTCATCGTTCTCAACTCCTTTGGAGGTATTTCCCTACCTATATAAACGCATCAAGGCGCAATTTCCCTGCGAAGTGCCAAAAATCTTGAAAAATGTTCTGCCAGTTCATTCTGAATCCATCTTTCTATGGTATGATGGCGGACGCAAACAGAAAAGGAGGGATTGAAACCCATGCTACGGATTTTGAAACACCTCAGGTGGAAAGAGTGGCTGCTCGTCGCCGCCTGTGTAGTGCTGATTGTGGGGCAGGTGCAGCTTGACTTAGCCCTGCCTGATTATATGTCGGAAATCACCCGTCTGGTGCAGACGGAAGGCAGCCAGATGAGCGATATCCTGCTCGCAGGGGGCAAGATGCTGCTGTGCGCGCTGGGGTCAATGCTGCTGACGGTCTGCACGACATTCTTTACCGCACAGATTGCATCACGCTTCTCCGCTCGGCTGCGCGGCGAAATGTACCGCAAGGTGGTCGGCTTCTCAAACGAGGAAATCAACCGTTTCTCCACCGCCAGCCTGATTACCCGCACAACCAACGACATTTCGCAATTGCAGATGTTCTTTTCCTTCGGGATGCAGTCGCTGATTAAAGCGCCGATTATGGCATTCATTGCCGTGGGCAAAATTAGCACGAAGAGCTGGGAATGGTCGCTGCTGACAGGCGGCGTGATTGCGTTCGTGTGCGTACTGCTGGTGTTCATCATGCTCTACGCCGTGCCGCGCATGAAGAAAATGCAGGCGCTGACGGACAACCTAAACCGCATCACGCGTGAGAACCTGACGGGCTTGCAGGTCGTGCGCGCCTACAACGCGGAAAACTATCAGGAGGGCAAATTCGCCAAGGCAAACGAGGAAATGACCCGCAACAGCCAGCAGGCGAATATCGCCATGTCCGTCATGAATCCGGGCATGAATCTGGCGATGAACGGCTTGACGCTGGGCATTTACTGGATCGGTGCGGCGCTCATCAGTGCGATTGCGGTCACGTCGCCCGCCGCGATGATGGAACGCATTGGGTTGTTCTCGGACATGGTGGTCTTTATGCAGTACGCGATGCAGGTCATCATGGCGTTCCTGATGCTGGTGATGATTTTCGTCATGCTGCCGCGCGTGACCGTTTCCGCTGGCCGCGTCAATGAGGTGCTGGACACGAAGGCGCGCATTGTGGACGGCAAGGAAACGCAGGGCAAGCCCGGAATGAAGGGCGAAATCGAGTTCCGCGACGTCTCCTTCCGCTATCCTGATGCCGACGGCGACACCATTCACCACATCTCCTTCACCGCACATCACGGACAGACGGTTGCCCTCATCGGCGCAACTGGCTGCGGCAAGAGCAGCATCATCAACCTGATTCCGCGCCTATATGACGCAACAAGCGGGCAGGTGCTGGTAGACGGCGTGGACGTGCGTGACTACACGCAGGACGCCCTGCGCAGCAAGATCGGCTTTGTGCCGCAGAAGGCGTTCCTGTTCGCCGGCACGGTCAGCAGCAACGTCGGCTACGGCGAGGACAATGCGTCGGGCGCTGCCATCCGCAAGGCGGTTGCTGTCGCGCAGGCGGCGGAATTTGTCGAATCCCCGGAGGTCGGGTATTCCGGCACAGTCGCGCAGGGCGGCTCGAACTTCTCCGGCGGGCAGAAGCAGCGTTTGTCCATTGCCCGCGCAGTGGCGCGCGACCCGGAAATCCTCGTCTTTGACGACTCCTTCTCCGCGCTGGACTACAAGACCGACCATGCATTGCGTCAGGCGCTCCGTGAGCAGACCAGCGGCACGACGAACATCATCGTCGCACAGCGCATCGGCACGATTCGCGATGCGGACTGCATCCTCGTCATTGAGGACGGCGCGATTGTCGGCAAGGGCACGCACCGCGAGCTGATGGAAAGCTGCAAGGTCTATCAGGAAATCGCGTATTCTCAGCTGTCAAAGGAGGAACTTGCGTCATGAGTGAAACGAAACGCCGTCCGGGCGGTCATCCCGGAATGCGCGGGCGGGGCGTACCGGGCGAAAAGGCGAAGGACTTCCGCGGTTCACTGGGGAAGCTCATCCGCCACTGCAAGCCCTTCTATCCGGTCATTTGCATCGCGATTCTGGGCGACTTGGCGGGCGTCATTATCCGCCTGATCGGCCCGAACAAAATCAGCGAAATCACCAACCTGATTACCGCCGGGCTGCGCGGCGAGATTGACATGCCCGCCATCCAGAAAATCTGCATCACGCTGATAATTCTCTACGTCGTCGGCGCGCTACTGAGCTTCATGACGGGGCTGGTGATGACCGTCGTCACGCAGAAGGTCAACCGGGGCTTGCGCGACGGCATTTCCCACAAAATCAACCGCCTGCCGGTCAGCTACTTCCAGTCCACCTCCACCGGCGACGTGCTCTCCCGCGTTACCAACGATGTGGACACCATCGGGCAGACGCTGCAAAACAGCCTGACCAGCCTTGTCTCCGCCGTGACGATGTTCATCGGCAGTGTCGTCATGATGCTCTCGACGAACTGGGTCATGGCGCTGACGGCGATTGTGTCGTCGATGCTGGGCTTCGGGCTGATGCTTGGCATCATGAGCCGCTCGCAGAAGTACTTCGTCGCGCGCCAGCGGTGGCTGGGCGACCTGAACGGCCATATTGAAGAAATCTACACAGGGCACAATGTCGTCCGTCTCTTCGGCGCAGAGCAGCGCGAACAGCAGGCGTTCGACCGCATCAACAGCAAAATGCAGGAGACAGACTGGAAGAGCCAGTTCATGTCCGGCCTGATGATGCCGCTGATGGGCTTCATCGGCAATTTCGCGTATGTGGCGGTGTGCGTCGTCGGCGCGGTGCTGGCGATGAACGGCACGATTTCCTTCGGCGTGATTGTCGCTTTCATGATGTATGTGCGCCTGTTCACCTCGCCCCTGAGCCAGTTAGCACAGGCGGCGACGAACCTGCAATCCGCGGCGGCGGCGGCAGAGCGTGTCTTTGAGTTCCTCGAAGCGAAGGAAATGCCCGACGAATCCCACCTGCCCGCGCAGACGAAAACCGTCCGCGGCGAAGTGGCGTTCGACCACGTCCGCTTCGGCTACACGCCGGATAAAATCATCATTCACGACTTCTCCGAGCATGTGCAGCCGGGTCAGAAGGTCGCCATCGTCGGTCCGACTGGCGCGGGCAAAACCACGATGGTCAATCTGCTGATGAAGTTCTATCCTCTGGGCGGCGGCGAAATTCGCATTGACGGCGTGCCGCTGTCGCAGATGACGCGCGAGCATGTGCACGACCTCTTCGGCATGGTCTTGCAGGACACTTGGCTCTTCGAGGGCAGCATCCGCGACAACCTCTGCTATGGCAAGAAGGGCATCACGGACGAGCAGCTTGACCAAGTGACCCGCGCAACGGGGCTGTACCACCTCATCCACACCCTGCCGGAGGGTTACGATACCCTGCTTTCCGACAAACTGAACCTCTCCGCCGGACAGAAGCAGCTGATGACGATCGCCCGCGCGATGATTGAAAACGCGCCGATGCTGATTCTCGACGAAGCGACGTCCTCCGTCGATACACGCACAGAAATGCTGATTCAGCAGGCAATGGACACGCTGACGAAGGGACGTACCTCGTTCGTCATTGCGCACCGCCTTTCCACCATCAAGAACGCGGACAAGATTCTGGTCATGCGCCACGGCGACATCATCGAATCCGGCACGCACGAAGAACTGCTGCAAAAAGGCGGCTTCTACGCCGAGCTGTACAACTCGCAGTTCGAGCAGGCGTAAGTGCATTTTCCAACAGCATAGCGCAACCCCGGCAGCAAATGCGGACAATTTGTCCGATGGCTGCCGGGGGTTTTCTATTACGGCAGGATACGCTCTCCGTTTTTCTCCTGCAATGAAAAAGACCAGCATCGAGAGAAAACCTTCTCCCATGCTGGTCGGTCGCGCCCATTTGGCGCGACAATGTTGAGTTGGTCAAAAGAGCAGCTTGGGGGCGCTCCTGCGGGAGCGCGAAGTTACTGGCAGGGACGCTTCGCTGCCTGCGCCTTTGTTGAGCGCGTTGGGCATACTGGTCGCCCGTGAAACAATTGGGGCGTTGCCCCAAGCCCCAGCAGGGGCGCCGCCCCTGCACCCTGCAAGGTGGAATTTCCCCCTTGACCCCTTTCGCGCGATTGAGTTGGTCGCTTTTCCCATACTCCTTCCGCGTGCTTATTCTTCTTTTGCCGCCTGCTCCATGTTTTTCCGTGCGGCGGAAAGCATCAGCTTCACACGATTGAGCTGATTTACCTCACTCGCGCCGGGGTCAAAGTCCACCGCGCAGATATTCGCCTGCGGATACTTCTTCCGCAGCTGCTTGATGACCCCCTTGCCCACCACATGGTTCGGCAGGCACGCAAACGGCTGAATGCACACGATATTTGGCACGCCCGTCAACAGCAGTTCCGCCATTTCACCCGTCAGGAACCACCCTTCGCCGTACTGGTTGCCCTGCGAAAGGAACGGGTCGGACAGCTCAGCAATCTGCTCAATATGCATCGGCGGTTCAAAGCGCTTGGACTTTTCCAAAGCCTTCAACGCGGGGCGCCGCAGCGCGCGAATGCCCTTCACGCCCAGTACCGCGCTCGCCTCGCTTGTCCAGCCCTTGCCCAGATACTCGTGTTTGAACTTGCCGTTGTAAACGGAGTAGTTCATGAAGTCCATCAGGTCAGGCACAACGGCTTCCGCGCCCTCCTCCTCCAGCAAATCGACCAGATGATTGTTCGCCACGGGCATATACTTCACCAGAATTTCGCCGACGATGCCCACACGCGGCTTCTTCATGTCCTCGTGAATCGGCAGATGGTCAAAGTCGTCCACTAACTGCTGGCAGATGTCGCCGTAGCGGCCCGTGCCGTTCACCAGATGGTCGATGATCTTCTGCGACCATGTTTCCGCCAGCCGGTTGGCGCTGCCCGCCTCGATTTCGTAGGGGCGCACCCGGTACAGACAGCGCATCAGCAAATCGCCGAAAACAATCGCCTGCGCCGCGCCGATGAGCATCGGCAGCGTGAAGCGGAAGCCCTCGTTCGTTTCCATGCCGTTGGCGTTAATGGAGATAACCGGGATATGCCCCAGACCGGCTTTCGCCAGCGCGCGGCGGATGAAACCGACGTAGTTGCTTGCGCGGCAGCAACCGCCCGTCTGCGTCATGGCGAGGGCAAGGCGGTCGGTGTCGTACTTGCCGGACAGCACGGCTTCCATCATCTGCCCGACGGTGATGATGGACGGATAGCAGGCGTCGTTGTTGACGAATTTGAGGCCCGTATCAATCGCGGAGCGTGTATCGTTTTCCAGCATGACGATGTGATACCCATGCTTCTCCAGCACCGGCTGAAGCAGACGGAAATGAATCGGCGACATGTTTGGCGCAAGAATGGTATAGCCCTTCTTCTGCATGTCGCGGGTATATTCCACGCGATGATACGTTGCCGGAACGGGATGCGCCACGATGCCGCGCTTTTCGCGCTGCGCCATCGCCGCCAGCAGGGAACGCACGCGGATGCGCGCCGCGCCCAGCGAGTTCACCTCGTCAATTTTGATGAGCGTATACAGCTTGCCGCAGCGTTCCAGAATCTCCGCCACCTGATCGGTCGTCACGGCGTCCAGCCCGCAGCCGAAGGAGTTGAGCTGAATCAGCTCCAAATCATCCCGCTGGCTGACAAACTGCGCCGCCACATACAGGCGGGAATGGTACACCCACTGGTCGCTCACGCGCAGGGGATGCTCGCCATGGAAGGACGCGGGGATGCTGTCCTCGGTCAGCACCGCCAGCCCATAGGAGGCAATCAGCTCCGGCATTCCGTGGTTAATTTCCGGGTCAACGTGATACGGGCGACCCGCCAGCACGATGCCCTTCCGATGGTTTTCCTCCATCCATTGCAGCACCTTCAGGCCCTCGGCGCGCACGTCGGTCTTGGCACACTGCTGCTCGTCCCAGCCCGCGTGAACCGCGTCGCGAACCTCCTGCTCCGGGATATTGAAGGTCTTGCGGAAAAAGCGCACAAGCGTGTCCGCCGCCGTCTTTTCGCTGGTCAGCGCGAGGAACGGTTTAAGCATCCGCACGCGCCCTTCGGTCACATCCTCAACGTTGTTGGCGATATTCTCCGGATTCGCCACGACCATCGGGCAGTTGAAGTGGTTTTGGGTCTTCATGTCCTCCTGCCGCTCGTAGAACACGCTCGGATAGAAGATTGTCCCGACGCCCTGATCAATCAGCCACTGCACATGCCCGTGCGCCATTTTCGCCGGATAGCACTCGCTTTCCGACGGGATGGACTCCATGCCCTTTTCGTAAATCGCGCGGCTGGATGCGGGAGACAGCACCACCCGGAAGCCCAGCTTCGTCAGCAGCGCCATCCAGAACGGGAAGTTCTCATACATGTTCAGCACGCGGGGAATGCCCAGTTCGCCGCGTGTGGCTTGTTCGGCGGTCAGCGGCTGATAGTCGAACATCCGCTTGAGCTTGTACGCCATCACGTTCGGGCCTTTTTCGCCCGCTGCGGTTTTGCCCAGCCCCTTTTCGCAGCGGTTGCCCGTGATGTGCCGCCGTCCGCCGGGGAAGAGGCTGACCGTCAGCATACAGTGGTTCGTGCAGCCCTGACAGCGCGCCGTCCGCGTCTGCCACTGCAAGCCCAGAATGTCCTGAATCGGCAGGGTAGAGGAGGGTGTATCGCTGCCCGACGCCCGGTCGCGCGCAATCAGCGCCGCACCGAACGCGCCCATCATGCCGGAAATATCCGGGCAGACGGCTTCCACGCCCGCAAGCTGCTCGAACGCGCGCAGCACCGCTTTGTTGTGGAACGTGCCGCCCTGCACGACGATATGCTGCCCCAGTTCCTTCGGATCAGCGAGCTTGATGACCTTGAACAGCGCATTCTTGATGACCGAACACGCCAGACCCGCACTGATGTCCTGTATCGTCGCGCCCTGCTTCTGCGCCTGCTTGACGTTGGAGTTCATGAACACGGTGCAGCGTGTTCCCAAATCAACCGGGGCGGGCGCAAAGAGGGCTTCCGCCGCGAATCCTTCCGCCGTGTAGCCCATCGAGTTTGCGAAATTTTCCAAGAAGCTGCCGCAGCCGGACGAACACGCTTCATTCAGCAAAATCGTGTCCACCGAGCCGTTTTTCAGCTTGATGCACTTCATGTCCTGCCCGCCGATATCCAGCACACAGTCCACTTTCGGGTCAAAGAACGCCGCCGCGGTGCAGTGCGCAATCGTCTCCACCTCGCCGTCATCAAGCCGGAACGCTGATTTCAGCAGGCTTTCGCCGTAGCCGGTAGAGCAGGAGCGCGCAATCACCGCCGTGTCGGGCATCTTCTCCATCAGCTCGCGCATCGCCGTGCGCGCCGTCTCAATCGGGCTGCCGGAATTGCCCGCGTAGTAGCTGTACAGCAATTCACCCTTTTCGCCGATCAGCGCGACCTTTGTCGTCGTCGAACCCGCGTCAATGCCCAGATAGCACTTGCCGGAATACGTTGCCAAATCGCCGCGCTGCACCTTCGCCTGTGCGTGGCGGCGGTTGAACGCCGCGTATTCCTCCTGATTGCGGAACAGCGGCGGCAGGTGCTTCAAGCCGAAGGTCAGCATGACGCCGTGTTCGAGGCGTTCGAGCAGGCTGTCCATCGGCACAGCTTCGTCCTCGCCGTCCGAAAGCGCCGCCATCGCCGCGCCCGTCGCCGCAAAAAGGTGCGAATTTTCCGGCACAATCGCCGTTTCCTCCGTCAGGTGCAGGGTACGGACAAACGCCTGCCGCAATTCGGACAGAAAGTGCAGCGGCCCGCCCAAGAACGCCACATGCCCGCGAATCGGCTTGCCGCACGCCAGCCCGGAAATCGTCTGGTTCACAACCGCCTGAAAAATCGACGCCGCCAGATCCTCACGCGCCGCGCCCTCGTTAATCAGCGGCTGAATGTCGCTCTTGGCAAACACGCCGCAGCGCGCCGCAATGGGGTACAGCTCATGATAGCGCTTTGCCAGTTCGTTCAAGCCGGGCGCATCAGTTTTCAGCAGCGCCGCCATCTGGTCGATAAAAGACCCCGTGCCGCCCGCGCACACGCCGTTCATGCGCTCTTCCAATCCGCCGGTGAAATAGATAATTTTCGCGTCCTCGCCGCCCAATTCGATGGCGACGTCGGTCTGCGGCGCGGCCTTCTGCAGCGCTTCCGCCACCGCGACGACCTCCTGTACGAACCCGACGCGCAGCGCCTCCGCCAGCGAAATTGCGCCCGATCCGGTCATGCGCACCTTCACGCGGCACGCGCCGAGTTTCTTCCGCGCTTCCCGCATCATCTCCGCCAGTGTCTCCTGCGTGTGTGCGCAGTGGCGGCGATATTCGCCCCAGACCATTTCTCCCGCTTCGTTCAGCAGCACCAGCTTGACGGTGGTAGAACCGATGTCAATGCCCGCATAATAATAGGTGTTTGTTTCCATTCCAGTACCTCGTCCGTCGGGCTTTCCGCCGCCACCACCAGCGAAAGCGCCCGGAAAATGATTGGTTTTTCGTTCTGCACACTCTGCCGTTTTTCCCACAGCGAGGTGCAGTCCGAATCGTTTTAATTCGCCATCAACCGCGAAAAATCCTCTTGCTTTTGCAGGAAAAGTCGTGGGTTTTTGTTCAATCGGATGCGATTGCTTAAAAACATGATTTTTAGGTAACACCGCACAAATGAGGTGATCGGCTGACGAATGAATTTTTTGTCAGATGCAAATGCAAATTTCGAAGGTTTACTGGAGGTAAATCGAGGAATTTGCATGCCGCAGATGGCGGAAAAGACATCGTCAGACGCGCCGCCGAATTGTGCGGTGGTGCCTTTATACTATTCCCAGTGCGGAAAAGGCATCGCCCGACGCACCGCCGAGTTGTGCGGTGTTGCTTATAAGTAAAAGAATCCCCGTCAGCCCACGAATCGGGTAGACGGGGAAGCATGGAAGAGAGAAATCTACGGCGTTGTGCAGGAGCCGCATAAGGCGTATTGCTGTATGCTTTTGTATTTCAGGCATCTGCCTTCGGGCGTTGCGTGCAAGGCATTGTGCCCTGCACGTCCTTCATCATACCGCGCCTTTCCCATAAAATCAACCCGGTTTGCACACACCAAAATGTGTACTTCCATATTTCTCCCTTGAAATCCACAAAAAATACACTTTATGCTGATTATTCGCCATTCTCCAGCTCTGCCAGAATTGTCGGAACTTTCGCGGCTTCCGCGGGATCAAGCGGCGGATAATCCGGGTTCACATCCATCAGCACATCCAGCAGAATTTCGCTCATCAGGTAGCGCGTGAACCACTTGTCATCCGCCGGAAGGACGTACCACGGGGATTCCTTCGTCGCGGTCGCATTGATGGCATCCTCGAACGCTTCGTCATACTGCTTCCACAGGCGGCGTTCGCGCATGTCATCCACCGAGAGCTTCCAGTGCTTGTCCTCGCGTTCCAGCCTGTCCAGGAAGCGGCGCTTCTGCTCGTCACGGCTGACGTTCAGGTACACCTTGACGACGCGGTATCCGTTCTCGTAAAGGTACTGTTCCCAATTGCAAATCTGCTGATAGCGCTTGGGGTAGAAACCCGAATCATCCGTCACGCGCGGCGGCCCTTGTCAACGAGCATGAGGGCAGCCAGGCCCGGCTGCTG
>OLAE01000216.1_pt1 | contig 16051 bp, 10 predicted proteins | sample 1608951 | NCBI WGS metagenome assembly OLAE01 (sample SAMN02674970, study PRJEB24791) | human gut metagenome, SKBSTL043 | isolation source: stool | host: Homo sapiens | place: USA | reverse complement strand
AACTGGCGACCTACGCGTTACGAATGCGTTGCTCTACCAACTGAGCTATAGCGGCAATGGGTTTTCGATTACGAGGTGCAAAGGTACATCTTTATTTGAATTTGCAAAAAGAATTGCCTGATTTTTTAGAAATATTTCTGTCTGGCATTTTTTCTATATTTGTGTATTTATCGGAGATATTATGGATAAAACCGTATGGTAAAGACGTTTAACTCTATTGGGTGATTGGAAAAGTACTGTTTGGTATAAGTGGAGTTTGTGGCAAAATACCGGTTATATTGAAGCCAGGAATTAATTCTTTTTCCAAAACTTCAAAAGGAAATAAATGTATATTATGAAAATAATGTATTACCTTTGTCCCCAATTAAAAACATTACTAGATAACTAAAAGATTAATCAAAGATCTTACTTATGCGTAAATTTATACTATTGTGTTTGTTGGTATTTACGGTATCAAGTGTGGTATTTGCCCAACAAATGACGGATGAACAAGTCATTCTGTACGTGCAAGAGGCTCAGAGTCAGGGGAAGACACAACAGGAGATGTTGGTTGAATTGATGAAGAAAGGAGTCACAAAAGAACAAATCCAGAGAATACAGTCTAAATATTCAGGCAAATCGGACGGAAGCTCTGAGGAAAATGCCAATTTCATGGGAGAAGCAAACTCCCGTTTACGTACGCAGAAAACTTACGAGAACAAAAACAAGAATATCTCTCAGGATGAATCCGGCTTGGATAATCTCGGTTCCCAAAAGCAAAGTATTAAAGGGCTGCGGGCGAAATCGGCCCAGCAACGCAATGGATATGGAACGGGGGTGAATAACAGTGGACAGCCGGGTTATGGTTATAATGGTCCTAAAAGCGCGGAAGACGCTTTTACACAACAGATTTTCGGACATAATATTTTCGATAACGAATATCTGACTTTTGAACCCAATATAAATGTGGCAACACCCGACAATTATCGTTTGGGGGCGGGCGATGAAGTTATTATTGATGTTTGGGGAGCTTCCCAGACTACGATTCGCGAAAAAATCTCGCCGGAGGGTACTGTGCAAATCGCAAAGTTAGGACCGGTTTATCTGAGTGGAAAGACCGTAGAGGAAGCCAATGATTATTTGAAACGCGAATTTGCCAAGATATATGCCGGTGTTGCGGGAGAAACTCCCAATACGCAAATAAATTTGACGTTAGGCGAAATCCGTTCCATTCAGGTGAATGTTATGGGTGAAGTTGTCGTACCGGGTACTTACACCCTCTCTTCATTCGCTTCAGTTTTCCATGCCTTGTATTGGGCAGGCGGAGTAAATAAAATCGGTAGTCTTCGAAGCATAAAAGTTATACGCGACGGAAAGACGGTTGCAGATTTGGACATCTACGATTTTATCATGGAAGGTCGGCTGAAGGATGATATCCGTCTTCAGGACGGTGATGTGATTCTTGTCAATCCTTATCAGACCTTGGTGCAGATATTGGGTAAGGTAAAGCGTCCTATGTATTATGAAATGAAGCCTACGGAAACAATCGGTACGTTGCTGAGATATGCCGGCGGCTTTACGGGCGATGCATATAAAAAAGCCATCCGTCTTGTACGCAAGAGCGGACGCGAGCATCAGATTTTCAATGTGGACGAAATGGATTATTCGGTATTCCGCTTGGAAGATGGTGATATGCTTACGGTAGATTCCGTTCTCAACCGTTTCGAGAATCGTGTAGAGATTCGCGGTGCTGTTTACCGTGAGGGCTTGTATCAGCTGAGCGGAGAGGTGAATACTGTGAAACAGTTGATAAAGAAAGCGGAAGGTGTACGTGGAGATGCTTTCCTAAATCGTGCCGTAATCAATCGTGAACATGAGGATTTGACGCGCGAGGTTATTTCCATAGATTTGAAAGGCTTGTTGAAAGGTGTGGTTGCGGACATTCCTTTGCAAAAGAATGATATACTTTATATTCCCAGCATTCAGGATCTGAAAGAAGAGCCTACGGTGACTATCCATGGTGAGGTTGCTGATCCGGGTACTTATCTTTATGCCGACAAGATGACCATCGAGGATTTGGTCTTGGAATCGGGTGGCTTGCTTGAAGCGGCTTCTACAACGAAAATAGATGTATCGCGCCGTATTAAATCTCCCAAAAGCACGGACGACAGTAATATTGTAGGCCAGACATTTACCTTTGACCTGAAAGACGGCTTGCTGATAGGAGCGGGGAGCGAGAATTTTTATTTGGAGCCTTTTGATGAAGTGTATGTCCGTAAAAGCCCTGCTTATCGCAAGCAGAAAAATGTGGGGATAATAGGAGAGGCATTGTTTACCGGTACTTACGCGTTGTCCAAGAAGAATGAACGTTTGAGCGACCTGGTCGCTAAAGCCGGTGGTGTTACATCCGATGCTTATGTAAGAGGAGCCCGTCTTATCCGTAAAATGTCGGAGGAAGAGCTTCGCAGAAAGGAAGATGCCACCCGCATGGCTATAAAGGTCGGTGCAGATTCAACTACTTTATATGTATATACGGTAGGTATTCATCTGGATGAGGCTTTGAAAAATCCGGGTTCTGATTATGATATGGTGTTGCGCGAGGGGGATGTATTGTTTATTCCTGAATATGTAAGCACAGTGAAAATCAACGGTGCCGTGATGTATCCTAATACCGTACTGTACAAAGAGGGAGAGAACAGCCGTTACTACATCAATCAGGCGGGCGGATATGCTTCGAATGCCAAGAAGCGCAGTGCTTTTGTGGTTTATATGAATGGTACTGTATCCCGCATACGCTCCGGTAGTAAGACGGCAATCGAGCCCGGGTGTGAGATTATCATCCCGACTAAGGATCCGAGTAAGCGTATGAGCGTGGCCGAAATGGTAGGTATGGGTACTTCTATTGCCACTTTAGGCACAATGATTGCTACTTTGGTTAATCTCTTTAAGTGATAAGGACAATGGACGAAAGTAAAATACAAAAGGCTCCGCAAAAACTGGAGGAACAGGAAATAGATTTGATTGAGTTGGCTCAGAAAGTGTGGGCCGATCGTAAAATGCTTTATAAGGTATGCGGTATTGCGGCAGTGATTGGCTTGATTGTAGGATTCAGCATTCCTAAAGAGTATTCTACGGAAGTGACATTGGCTCCCGAAAGTGCAAGTAAAGTGAATGCCGGGAGTATGGGGGCATTGGCTGCTATGGCTGGCATCAACTTAGGGGGTTCTGTCGGAGAAGATGCCCTGTCGCCCGAACTGTATCCCGATATCGTTAAGTCAACTCCTTTTCTGCTGGAGTTGTTTGATGTAAGGGTCAAAGACCAGAAAGGCAAAATAGATACGACCTTATATGCTTATCTGGATAAATACCAGCGTTCGTCATGGATGGGTGCTGTAATGTCTGCGCCATTCAAGGCTTTGGGTTGGACCTTGTCTTTATTCAAGGATAAACCGGAGAAGAAGGAAGGAAAAATCGATCCGTTCCACCTGACATTGGATGAGGCGAAGGTGGCGGATGCTTTGAGTAAGCGTATCTTGGTTACGATTGATAAAAAAAAAGGGGTTACAACTTTGGAGGTTACTATGCAGGACCCTTTGATTTCGGCTTCGTTAACTGATACCGTGATGCATTGTTTGCAGAATTATATCACAAATTACCGTACCAATAAAGCCCGTCATGATTTAGCTTTTACAGAGAAATTATATAAAGAAGCAAAGGCGGATTATGAGAAAGCTCAGAAAAAATATGCTACTTTTGCAGATGCCAACCAGAATGTGGTTCTGTTAAGCTATCGTGCCGAGCAGGAACGTTTAAAAAACGAAGTTGAGCTGGCTTATACTGTTTATACCCAGGTTTCCGGACAATTGCAGATGGCAAGAGCCAAAGTGCAGGAGATTACTCCGGTATATACGGTTGTGCAACCGGCTACGGTTCCTTTGCGTGCCGCCAAGCCGAATAAGATTATGATTCTTATAGGTTTTGTATTCTTGGCAGGAGTGGGATGTGTTGGCTGGATATTATTTGTGAAGGATTTATTTAAAGATTGGAGAAAAGCAAACAAAGCAATATGATGGCTAATAATGATATGAGTCGTTGGTGTGTTCTGTATACGGCGCCAAAGTCGGAGCGTAAATTAGTGCAGCGCCTGCATGCAGCAGGATATATGGCATTTTGTCCTATGCAAATCGTATTCAAGAAGTGGAAAGGACAGACCAAAGAAGTGTTTGCACCTCTGTTCCCCGACTGTGTTTTTGTAGAAGAAGCGGCGGGTGTGGAGCTTTTTATTGCTTCGCAGGGTGGTGTATCTTTCTTACTGGACGCTGAGGGTCAGAAGCTGTTTGTTTGCGCCGATAAAGCAGAGTTGCCGGCAAAGTTTGTGCATTTGTTGAAATAGAGGACATTTTCTTCCCGGCATAAAAAAAGCTACATTCCAAATGTAGCTTTTTTTATGCCGGGAAGCATTGTTTTTTAATCAAACAAACTCTTGAACTTCTTGAAAATCTTCTCCTTGATAGAAGTATTCGGCTTGAAGTTATCCGACCTTTCCATTTCTTCCAGCGCTTTTTTCTCTTCCTTGTTCAGTGTTTCGGGCACATATACGCTGACATTCACCAGCAGGTCTCCGGTTCCGTATCCGTTTACGTTAGGCAGTCCTTTGCCGCGCAGGCGGAGAACCTTACCCGGCTGTGTACCCGATTCGATTTTTACCTTAACCTTGCCGTCAATGGTGGGTATTTCTACCGCACCGCCCAATGCGGCTGTCGGAAAACTGAGCAACAGGTTGTAAATCAAATCATTCTCATCGCGAATCAGTTCCTTGTCCTGCTCTTCCTCTATGAGAATCAGCAGGTCGCCCGGTACGCCGTTGTGTTTGCCCGCATTGCCTTTGCCGCTCATGGAGAGCTGCATGCCTTCGGCTACACCGGCAGGAATTTTCACGGTAACGACTTCTTCGCCGTAAACGATACCTTCGCCTGCACATTCCTTACATTTATTCTTGATGACCTTGCCTTCGCCACCACAGGTAGGACAAGTGGTACGCGTCTGCATTGTGCCGAGGATGGTCTGCTGGTTGCGGATTACCGTACCGCTGCCCTTACAGGTAGGGCAGGTTTCCGCACCGCCGTCTCCTTCTGCACCGGTTCCATGGCAATGGCTGCACGGTACATATTTTTTCAGTTTGAATTTCTTTTCGACTCCGGTAGAAATTTCCTTGAGGTTCAGCTTTACCTTTACGCGCAAGTCCGAACCGCGATAACGGCGTTGTTGTGCACCACCGCCGCCAAATCCGCCGAACCCGCTGAAACCGCCGCCGAACCCACCGCTGTGTCCGCCGAATATATCACCGAACATGGAGAAGATATCATCCATGGACATGCCGCCACTGAAACCGCCGAACGGTCCGCCGTTACCGGCGGCACCACCCATTCCGGCATGGCCGAATTGGTCGTAACGGGCACGCTTGTCCGGATTGCTTAATACATCGTATGCTTCCGCCGCTTCCTTAAACTTCTCCTCGGCTACCTTGTCGCCGGGGTTTTTGTCGGGGTGATATTGGATGGCTTTCTTGCGATAGGCTTTCTTTATCTCTTCTACCGATGCTGTTTTTTCGACTTCCAGTACTTCGTAATAATCTCTTTTTTCCATATAACTGTGTATGTTATTCTCCAACCACTACTTTGGCATGGCGGATTACTTTGTCGTTTAGCGTGTAACCGGTTTGTACGCAGTCCAGAATTTTACCTTTCAAAGCTTCGTCAGGAGCCGGGATTACGGCAATGGCTTCGTGGTAGTCTGTGTCAAGCGGCTGTTCTTTGGTTTCGATTACTTTGACACCGTTCTGACCCAATACTGTCATAAACTTGTTGTAGATAAGCTCCACACCTTCTTTTACGGCAGCTACATCGGTGGCGGTCTCCATGTTTTTCAGGGCGCGTTCAAAGTCGTCCATGATAGGAAGAATGCTACTGATGCTCTTTTCTCCGCCGTTCAGGATGAGTTCGGCCTTTTCTTTCATCGTACGTTTACGGTAGTTGTCGAACTCGGCAGAGAGACGCAGGTACTTGTCTTTCTGGTCTTCAATCTCAGCGTTGGCCTTTTGCAGTTCCTGAGTGAGTTTTTCTTCCTCTGTCAGGGCAACTTCTTCTTCTTTCTCTGTTGTTTCTTCACAAGTTTCGTCTTGAGCGTCTTGTGCTTTTAACTCTTCTTCGTTGATGTTTTCTTTTTCTTTAGAGTCCATATTGTTATGCTTGTTATTCTTGTAAAATGATTTTGCTTTCATTGTTGTTAAGGGTTTAAGTTAATATGATACGGTTTTAATAGCAAAAACTTTGCCAAATTGACGGCTTTTGCCAAAAACGCTGCAAAGGTAATATTTTTATGTCAGATTGACAGCGTAATGTGCTATAAATAGAGCGCTAACCTTGTGCGGACAGTAAGTTAACTCGATAGGTTGCAGTCTGTTACCTTTGTTGTATGTATCGGGTTAACTTCATATCATGCAATAAGTTAACTCGTTGTAAGCTGTTTTACCGTATTATTTCGTATCTTTGTACCCGCAATTTGCAGAGTTATAGGTATTAAATTGTAAGTAGTACATAATAAAACAGTAAATATAAAGATGATTACAGTCTCGAACGTATCGGTTCAATTTGGTAAAAGAGTGTTGTTTAATGATGTAAACCTGAAGTTTACAAGTGGTAATTGTTATGGTATAATCGGTGCCAACGGTGCCGGAAAGTCTACTTTCCTGCGTACTATTTCGGGCGATTTGGACCCGACAACGGGGTCTATCATGCTGGGACCGGGCGAGCGCCTGTCCGTATTGAGCCAGGACCACTTCAAGTGGGATGCTTATACGGTGATGGATACCGTGATGATGGGGCACACCGTGCTGTGGGACATTATGAAACAGCGCGAAGAACTCTATGCCAAAGAGGACTTCACGGACGAAGACGGTCTGAAGGTATCCGAACTGGAAGAGAAATTCGCCGAACTCGACGGTTGGAATGCAGAAAGCGATGCTGCCGCCTTATTGAGCGGACTGGGCATCAAGGAAGACAAGCATTATGTGCTGATGGGCGAGCTGAACAACAAGGAAAAAGTACGTGTCATGCTGGCGCAGGCTTTGTATGGCAATCCGGATAACCTGCTGCTGGACGAGCCTACCAATGACTTGGACATGGAAACCGTAACCTGGCTGGAGGACTATCTTGCCAATTTTGAACATACCGTTCTGGTAGTGAGCCACGACCGTCACTTCCTCGACTCCGTTTGTACGCATACCGTGGACATCGACTACGGAAAGATTAACCTCTTTGCCGGAAACTACAGCTTCTGGTACGAGTCCAGCCAGCTTGCTCTCCGTCAGCAGCAGAACCAGAAGGCTAAAGCCGAGGAGAAGAAGAAAGAACTGGAAGAGTTTATCCGCCGTTTCAGCGCCAATGTGGCGAAGAGCAAGCAGACTACCAGCCGTAAGAAGATGCTGGAGAAGCTGAATGTGGAAGAAATCAAACCGTCGTCACGTAAGTATCCGGGCATCATCTTCACTCCCGAACGCGAACCGGGCAATCAGATTCTTGAAGTAGCCGGACTGACGAAAACGCTGGAAGACGGTACGGTGCTGTTCCGTGATGTGAACTTCAATGTAGAGAAAGGGGATAAAATCGTGTTCCTTTCACACGATCCGCGTGCCATGACCGCTTTGTTCGAGATTATCAACGGAAATATGAAGCCGGATGCGGGAACTTTCAACTGGGGTGTTACGATTACCACCGCTTATCTGCCGTTGGACAACACCGCTTTCTTTAATACGGATTTGAATCTGGTTGACTGGTTGAGCCAGTTTGGCGAGGGCAATGAGGTATATATGAAGAGTTTCCTCGGCCGTATGCTTTTCTCCGGCGAAGAGGTGCTGAAGAAAGCAAGCGTACTGTCGGGTGGCGAGAAGATGCGTTGCATGATTGCGCGTATGCAGTTGCGTAATGCCAACTGTCTCATTCTGGATACGCCGACCAACCACCTTGACTTGGAATCCATTCAGGCATTCAACAATAACCTGAAGACCTATAAGGGAAACATCCTGTTCTCGTCTCACGACCACGAGTTCATCCAGACAGTGGCAAACCGTATCATCGAGCTGACCCCGAACGGCATCATCGACAAGATGATGGAGTATGATGAATACATCACTTCCGACCACATCAAGGAACTGAGAACAAAAATGTACAATAAATAGGGGTTAGTGGTTAGCGATTAGTGATTAATGGTGTGTCAAAACAAAAAGGTGATTATGGTAATATTATCTTATTTGTTGGTTTTTTAGGCACGGATTGACGGATTTACTTTATTTTGGGGTAATATTATCAAAACAGTTGGTATATTACCCCTTATTCTTTTTCCGTGAAATCCGTAAAATCCATGAAATGCGTATAGTCCGTGTAATCCATGCCTAAAAGAAATTATCAAACCACATCCCACTCTCATCACCAACCCTTAACCCCTAATCGTTAATCGCTAATCGTTAACCCCTAATCGCTAATCACTAATCGTTAATCGCTAATTTTAAAATCACTCCTGTTCCCACTATCATCAGCACCGTACAAAGTACGGAGCCTTCAAAGCCGAAAGCGCCACCGTTTATCAGATTGGCTTCGGGCAGCCGAAGGGCCAGCAAGCCGTTACAGAATTTATTTCCACTGACCTCATAGCCTAATACCGGGCCTTGTATCCAGTTCCAGAACCAGTGTAGAGCTATCGGGAAGCAGAGGTTGCGTGTGTATATATAGGATGAACCTAAAAGGATGCCTGCCAGAAGTATGTTGATAAAAGACAGAAAGTCGAAGTTCGGATTGCCTATATGAATCAAGGAGAACAGGGCGGCGGAGAGGAACAAGGCACAAAACTTATTCACCCCGCTTTGCAGCAGGCGTTCCAATACAAATCCCCGCAATGCCAGTTCCTCTGTTACGGCTACCAGCAGGAAGAATACAAGGCTGATCAGTAAGGAAGAAGGATTGAATGCCACTCCTGCAATCTCTACCGCACCTGCCCACAAGGATATGCCAAACCCTACCGCATAAAGAACGGTTGCCAGCAGTATTCCCGACAGCCAGTCCTTCCAACGCATCGTAAAAGAGCGTCCGAGCCCTTCCAGTGAAAAGCCGCGTAAATGCCATACTATCCATGCGGAAAGGAATACGCCTGCCAGCATCAGCGTCTCGCTCAATATGAAATAGGACATCGTATCGGCCTCTTCCTTTCCTAACTTCAGCAATACGGTTGCGAAAGGGACGCTTATTATTGTAATGATGATGACGGCAAGCGCGGCGAATGAAACAATGTCGATTGCCGCTTTTCCAAAACGTTTGGCTTTGGATTCATTTCCGATGGTTTCCATGAAAAAAATAAGTTCGGTTAATTAATATCCGACAAAAATAGCAATAAAAAGAGAAATCATTATTCACGGTTGGCGCTTTCTTCTTATATTTGAAAATTAAATCAATCTGACACAAAACATGAACCTGAAAAAGATACTTTTAGTAGCCGGACTGGGCATTATGATATCGAACGTCTCCGCCCAGACTTCCAGGAGATATACCGTTGCCAAACCCGGTACTTTGGTGGAAATGCTCACCGAAGAAGAAGCGAACGAGATTACCCACCTTGTCCTGCAAGGCAAGCTGAATGCAGTGGATTTCCGCCACCTGCGCGATGAATTCAAGAAACTGCAAATACTGGACATCTCCAATGCATCCATCAGTATGTACGCCGGAAAGAACGGTACGCATCCCGACCGCTTTTACATCTATCCCGCCAATTGCATCCCGTCCTATGCTTTCTGCAAGCAGCTTGGCGACAGCACTTTTGCCGGAAAAACATCCTTGACGGAGGTAATCCTTTCCGACAAGACTAAGAACATCGAAGACGGCGCATTCAAGGGATGCACCAACCTGAAGATTTGTCGCATACGCAAGAAAACTCCCCCCAACCTGTTGCCCGAAGCCCTGGCGGACAGCGTAACGGCGATATTCGTCCCTCTGGGCAGCAGCGATTCCTATCGTCGCGGCAAGCGGTGGGAGACATTCGCTTTCATAGAGGGCGAACCGGTAGGAGCTTTGGTGCAGATAGCCACCATGGGTAGCCTTGCCAGCGAACTGCTTCGTGCGGGTATACAGCCCAAAGATGTGAACTTCCTTACGGTAGAGGGCAAGATGGACGAGGCGGACTTTACGTTGATACGCAACTACATGCCCAATCTGGTGAGCGTGGATTTGTTCAAGTGTAATGCCACAACTATCCCCGAATACACGTTTACCCAAAAGAAATACCTGCTCAATATCAAACTGCCCCATGGCTTGAAGAGCATCGGCCAGCGTGCGTTCAGCGGATGCGGACGGTTGTGCGGCACCTTGGAACTTCCTTCCGGCGTAACTGCCATAGAGTACGGTGCATTCATGGGATGCGACAATCTTCGTCATGTCCTCGCCACCGGCGATAAGATTACAACTTTGGGCGATAACCTTTTCGGCAATGACAAGGACAAGCTGATATATAGGGATTAGGGGTTAGTGATTAGGGATTAGCGATTAGTGATTAGCAGGCTGCGCACTCACACCGCAAGGCACTAATCCCTAATCACTAACCCCTAATCCCTAACCGCTAACCCCAATCATCGTCAGTTGTATACGTTTCCGTTCGGTATCTACACTGAGCACCTTTACGCGTACCTGCTGATGGATGGATACAATCTCATTAGGGTTTGATACATACTTCTGCGCAAGCTGGGAGAGGTGTATCAAGCCGTTTTCCTTGATACCTATATCGACGAAAGCGCCGAAGTTGGTGATATTCCCCACGATGCCCGGCAGTTCCATGCCTATGCGCAAATCATCGATTGTACGCACGTTCTTATCGAACTCGAACACCTTGATAGGTCCGCGCGGGTCACGCCCCGGCTTCTCCAGCTCTTGCAGGATATCCTTCAAGGTCGGCATTCCGACGGTGGGAGAGAGGTAGCGTTCCGGCTGTATCTTCCGGCGCAATTCTTTGTCGGCAATCAGTTCGGCCACGCTGCATCCCAGGTCCTTTGCCATCTGCTCCACGATGTGGTAGCTTTCGGGATGCACCGCCGTGTTGTCCAGCGGATTCCCGGCATCCGGTATGCGCAGGAAGCCGGCACATTGCTCAAAAGCCTTTGCGCCCATGCGCGGAACTTTCATCAGCTCCTTGCGCGATGCGAATGCTCCGTTCTCGGCGCGGTAGTTCACGATGTTCTGCGCCAGTTGAGGACCAAGTCCCGATATATACGTCAGCAGATGGCTGCTTGCCGTATTCAGGTTTACGCCGACCAGGTTTACGCAGTTCTCCACGGTCTGGTCGAGGGATTTCTTCAGCTTGGTTTGGTCTACGTCGTGCTGGTATTGCCCCACACCGATGGACTTCGGGTCTATCTTGACAAGCTCCGCCAGCGGGTCCATAAGCCGGCGGGCGATGGATACGGCACCGCGCACCGTTACATCATATTCCGGAAACTCATCCCTGGCTATCTTGGAAGCGGAGTAGATGGATGCACCCTGCTCGCTGACAATGAAAATCTGCACTTCCCGGTTGAACGTCTGCCGTTTCAGGAAATCTTCCGTCTCGCGGCTGGCAGTGCCGTTGCCCACGGCGATGGCTTCCACCTTATAGGCCTCTATCATCTTCTGCAGTTTGGCAAACGCCTCTTTGCTTTGGTTCACCGGCGGATGCGGATAGATATTCTCGTTGTGCAGCAGGTTGCCCTGCGCATCCAGGCACACCACCTTGCAGCCGGTGCGGAATCCGGGGTCTATTCCCATCACCCTTTTCTGCCCCAGGGGCGATGCCAGCAGCAACTGCCGCAGGTTTTCCGCAAAGACGCGGATGGCTTCATCGTCGGCACGCTCCTTGCTTTGCGCGGCAAACTCGGTCTCGATAGACGGTTTCAACAGACGTTTGTAGGCATCCTGCACGGCTTCCGCCACCTGCTTCCCGCAGGCGTTGTTGCTCTGTACAAACTGCCGTTCCAGCCGTTCCACGCACTCCTCGTCGTTGGGGCTGATACTCACTTTGAGCAGACCTTCCGCTTCGGCGCGGCGGATGGCAAGCAGGCGGTGCGAGCTGCATCGCTTCAGGGGCTCCGAACAGTCGAAGTAATCCCGGTATTTGGCGCCTTCCTCCTCTTTGCCTTTTATCACTTTGGCGGTCAGCAAGGCTTGGCGTGCAAAGGTATTCCGCAGCATGTTGCGGGCGCGTTCGTTCTCGCTCACCTGTTCGGCTATGATGTCGCGCGCACCTTTCAGGGCATCGTCCGCATCCTTTACATCGCCTTTCACGAAGGCGGCGGCACGCTGTTCGGGATGAGGCTCTCGCTGAAGCATCAGCAGGGTGGCAAGCGGTTCGAGTCCTTTCTGGCGGGCGGCTTCCGCACGGGTTTTCCGTTTGGGCTTGTAGGGTAGGTAGATGTCTTCGAGGGCGGTGCTGTCCCACGTGTCGTCAATGCGCTTTTGCAGTTCCGGGGTCATTTTCCCCTGTTCGCGGATGGTGGAGACGATGGTCTCCTTCCGTTTCGCCGTTTCCTTCAGTTTTTCGTAATGGGTACGGATGGATTCTATCTGCACTTCGTCCAGTCCGCCCGTCATTTCCTTGCGGTAGCGGCTGATGAACGGGATGGTTGCTCCGTCGTCGAGCAGGGAGAGTGTCTGCCCGATTTGCTTTTCCGATATGCCGAGAATGGCAGCTATCATGCTGTGAAAGATTTGTGTCATGTCAGCTTCTTTTTTTGATAATGAGCGCCAAAAGTACGAAAAACAATCTTTCCCTACCGCCTTTTTGTGAGTTTTATTATATCTTTGCGCTGTTTACACATGGTATTTATACATTAACAGAACAACGAAATGAAAAGACTGACCTGCTGTCTTGCGTGGATGTTTCTGCTGATTGGAGCAGTTGCCGCGCAGGATAAAGAAGTAAAACTGAAAATAGTACAGACCAGTGATATCCACGGTAATTTCTATCCCCACGATTTCATCCTTCAGCGGGAGGCCGCCGGAAGCCTGGCACGCGTGCACGCATTCGTGCAGAAAGCGCGCGAAACCTATAAGGACAACCTGATTCTGCTGGACAACGGCGACATCCTGCAAGGCCAGCCCACCGCCTATTACTATAACTACATCGACACGGTATCGCTCCACGTAACCGCCGATATGCTGAACTTCATGGGCTATGATGCCGCCAATATGGGCAACCACGATGTAGAGACGGGACGTGCCGTTTTCGACCGTTGGGCGGGCGACTGCCGTGCTCCGGTGCTGGGCGCCAACATCATCGATGCCGCTACGGGCGAACCCCACTTCCGGCCCTACAAGGTGCTGGAGCGCGACGGAGTGAAGATTGCCGTTCTCGGCATGATAACGCCCGCCATTCCGGTGTGGCTCTCCGAGAATCTGTGGCGGGGACTCCGTTTTGACGACATGGAAGAGACCGCCCGCAAGTGGATGAAGATAATCCGCGAAAAGGAGCGTCCCGATATTGTAATCGGTATGTTCCATGCCGGGCAGGACGCCTTGCTGATGGGTGGCAAATACCGGGAGAATGCCTCGCTGGACGTAGCCCGCAATGTTCCGGGCTTCGACATCGTGCTTATGGGCCACGACCACGCCCGCGAATGCAAGAAGGTGCAGAACGTGGCAGGCGACTCCGTACTGGTGATGGACCCCGCCAGCAACGGCATTGTGGTGAGCGACATCGACATTACCGTGACCCTGCGCAACGGTAAGGTTACGGACAAGCAGATTGACGGCGTGCTCACCGAAACCGCCCCCTACGGCATCAGCGGTGAATTCATGAAACGTTTCTCGCCGCAGTACGCCACCATTCAGGATTTCGTATCGAAAAGAATCGGACGCTTCACGAAGACGGTCTCCACCCGTCCCGCCTATTTCGGTTCTTCCGCCTTCATCGACCTCATCCATACCTTGCAGTTGGACATCAGTGGCGCCGAGATTTCATTGGCGGCTCCCTTGTCCTACGACACGCAGATTAAGGAAGGGGATATTTACGTGTACGACATGTTCAACCTCTACAAGTACGAGAACATGCTCTACACCATGAAACTTTCGGGCAAGGAAGTGCACGATGCCCTGGAGATGTCCTACGACCTATGGACCAACCGCATGACTTCGCCCGACGACCACATCCTGCTGCTCCGCGACCAACCCCGCGAGGGCGCTGCGGACAGGGCTGCCTTCAAGAACTTCAGTTTCAATTTCGATTCCGCCGCTGGCATCATCTACACGGTAGACGTCACGAAGCCGTGCGGCAGTAAGGTAACCATCCTCAGCATGGCAGACGGCACCCCGTTCCACATGGACAAGATGTACACGGTAGCCCTGAACTCCTATCGCGGCAACGGCGGCGGGGAACTGCTGACGAAAGGTGCGGGCATCTCCCAGGATGAGTTGAAGGAGCGCATCATCAGCTCTACCGACAAGGATTTGCGCTATTACCTGATGCAGTACATCGAGCAGAAGAAAGTAATCGAGCCGCGTGCGCTCGGCCAGTGGAAATTCATTCCGGAGGAGTGGGCTGTTCCCGCTTCCAAACGCGATTATGAATTTCTGTTTGGTACAAACCGAAATTAGTATTACCTTTGCCGTCCCTAACTCAAGAAACAAACCGTAAGACGTGAGAGGAATAAAAAGAACCATATGCGCATTATGCTTGCTGGCGCTCTTCGTGGCGTACCAGGCAAGCATAACGGCGTTTACCCACGTCCACTACGTCAACGGGGTGCTGATAACCCACTCGCACCCTTTCCATAACCAGCATTCGCACTCCACCGACTCGCTGATTGTCATCGGCCTGCTGTCGCACTTCAGTTCGGACACGCCGGACTGTTGCGAGCTGCAACACCCGATGCGCTCTCTGTTGCAGGTGATGGAAAGCGAAACCGATACGCCCGTCATAAAGGGAAAAGCGTGTCGGATGCCCTCTCTCCGCGCTCCCCCTTATTCCGTTACCCTTTGATAGTGTTGTACCAACGCCTGGTATGCTCCATACCAACGTTGGGTATTCGTTGTACCGATGCTTGGTATTCGATGTACCAATCTTTGGTACTCGCCGTACCAATGTTTGGTATCCGTCGTACCTGCCTTTGGTACTTGCCGTACCAAGTACCGGTACAGAATTGGTATCATTAAGTAACTGAAATAAAAGCGATTATTCAAATGAAACAAATTATATTGGCGTTGATGCTTGCTGTGGCAGGTATCGGTGCAGCCGTTGCCGCAAACCCTATCAGGGAAGGCAACATGATTTCCGGCCATGTTCTTGTAAAAGGTTCGGAAGAGAATATACCGTATGCCACCGTTTTGATTGTAGGCAGCGGACAGGGAACAGTGTCCAATGAAGAAGGTCAGTTCGAGTTCAAGAACCTGCCGACGGGCAAATATACGTTGCGCGTATCCGCCGTAGGCTATAAGACACAGGAAAAGGCGATTGAAGTAAACAAGGACTTTACGGCGGTGGTGCATTTCCAGATGGAAGAGGAAAGCTTCATGACCGATGAGGTTGTGGTGTCCGCCAACCGCAACGAGGTGAGCCGCAAGGCCGCTCCCGTGGTGGTGAACGTAATGAGCGCCAAGCTCTTTGAGATGGTGAACTCCACCGACCTTGCCAAGACGCTCAACTACCAGTCGGGCCTGCGGGTAGAGAACAACTGCCAGAACTGCGGTTTCCCCCAGGTGCGTATCAACGGTCTGGAAGGTCCGTACTCGCAAATCCTGATAAACAGCCGTCCCGTCATCAGTGCGCTGAGCGGGGTATATGGGCTGGAGCAGATACCGGTGAACATGATCGAGAGGGTAGAGGTGGTACGCGGCGGCGGTTCGGCGCTGTTCGGCGCCAATGCTGTGGGCGGAACTATCAATATCATCACCAAAGACCCCATTAACAACTCCTTCCAGGTGTCGAGCATGTTCTCCAACATGGACGGCAAGTCCTGGGAGCAGTACATGGGTGGGAACGTATCCCTGGTGGCCAAAGACAACTCCTA
>OLAE01000202.1_pt1 | contig 16881 bp, 10 predicted proteins | sample 1608951 | NCBI WGS metagenome assembly OLAE01 (sample SAMN02674970, study PRJEB24791) | human gut metagenome, SKBSTL043 | isolation source: stool | host: Homo sapiens | place: USA | reverse complement strand
ATGTCAAGTTGTGACTGGAGTTCAGACGTGTGCTCTTCCCGATCTTTATATTGACTATTTATAAGATAATTAGAACGTTGAATAATCTCAGATTCATTCTTGCCGGAAATAAGAAATTTCCTGTCAGAATCAACAGAGTTATGAGCGATACCTTTTTTCTTGCCCACAGATTCCAAAACCGCCCAATCCGGGATTTCTTTTTCCTTTGGCCAGTTCAATCCAGCGGTTTCCAGCAGTATGCCATACTGAGATGATCGCGTAATATTCGCATCCGCATCGACAAGACCAAGTTCCAATAGGAAGTTGGCCTTGCTTTGGTCTATGTCATAGGCGGCTGCCAGCTCCTGCTTGATGAGACCGCCTCCTCTGCGTGCCGCCATTTCCCCGAATACGAAATCACCGGTTTCATTCTTATAGAATTCGATATGCATCACATTCGGAATCGTCTGATCGTTGAAAGATGCAATTAATTGCTTTGTCAGTCGGAGCAGCTCGGAATAGTCGGCACCGTTCTCATCCAACATCACGGAACCGGTGTTTTGTTTCTCGAAATCCAGTGGCGGGACAAGGTACCGTGATGGTGAGATCAGAATCGAACCGGAATTGATATAGACTACATCCACATGGTAGACGGAACCGGAACAATATTCCTCTAAGTAATACTGGTTTGAATGCACGTTTCGTATGAATTCCGGCTTGGTAGCTAAAGCAGGCAGGTCATCTTTCGAATGCAATATCGTAATGCCTGCAGACCCTGCGCCCCATCGAGGTTTGAGAACAACCGTCTCCCAACGATCGAACGCCGAAATAATATCTCCAAAGCCTTGGCAGGTGGTATAGGGAATAATCTTTAATCCGGCATCAAGGGCCGATTGTTTCATCGTGACTTTATCTCGACAGCTTAACGCCAGTTCATGCTGTAAACCGGGAATTCCAAATAAACTTCTCGCCTCTGCAACCCTCAGTACGTCTTCCTCTGAGCTGGAAACTATCCTATCTGGTTTAAATTTCCTGACAATATCAAAGAATTTTGCGGTAGCGCTATCAGAGGAATAATCGGAAACCTCGATTTCCTTGATGACGGAGCTCGGCCAACTATGGTGTGCGGCTCGATCGTTCGAGGTGAAGACCATAACTTCTAAACAATCGAAACGTTCTTGGATTTCCTCAATCCATTTAGGATAATTTGAGAAAGATTTGGGCTGTTGCAGCAATAATACTTTCATGTCATTCCCCTTCCGGTGTACTCACCAAGACTTTTTCTTTCAATGACGAATGATTCTTTGTCCACGTTTTCTAATTTGATTAGTGACGACTGCAGGCATTATTCCCACTAACGCCAGTGCACACCAATACCAAGCCGTCAATCCTGCAGGACGTAGTGCCGGAACGATCCAACCGCCAAGGAATGAGCCTGCCGATTCACCAATGGCTGCAATTATCAGCCGATAGTTCAGAATGTCCACCAAAGGCTTATCTGGCTGTGCCTCTACCAGAGCAATATTGATTAATGGCGCATAGATGCATTCTGCAATGGAGAACACAACCAAGGAAATGATGCATATCCACCAGTACGACGAGACTCCGCAGGCGAATAGTGCGAAGGAAATTCCATAAATCCCCAGGCTTTTGACTATGAATGAGGTGGCATTATGTTCTTTGGTCATATTGCGCGAGATGATCTTACTTACCGGCATTTGCAGTGCTATGACCGATATGGCATCAATGGAATAGAACAATCCTCTTATGACTGGACTATCGGATAACGAGTGGAATTCCAATGCCATTCCGGCAAAAAGCTGACCATTCATTATACTGCCCACGAACACCGCCAGGATGGCAAGAACCGTACCGGGACTTTTCAGCGAGTCTGTAATGGTCTTCACGATGGAGGAAGTGTTTTCCTCGCCGCTTTTCTCATTGCGTATGAAGACATGATGAGTCAGCGCTATTGGAGCTAGTAAAGCAGAAAAAGCATAGAGTCCGACGATGATTGCAATAAAGAGCGTTTGTCCGAAAGCTTTATATATGTAATTCGAGCCCAGAGGTCCAATCGCGGATCCAAGATTGGCTGCCATAGTCACTAAAGCAAACAAAGAAGCCTGAATTTTTTTATCCTTTACTGTAGCGATGATATGCCCTCGTAGGGCAAAATTAACCAATGAAAGACCGAGTCCCAGCAAAGCCAAATCCGCAAAAAGGAAGCCGATAAAACCACCCATTGCCGGTTGTAGCAGCAAAAGTGAAAAAACCATGAATCCGAAACCGGCCTCGGTGAGGGATACCGTTGAGAAACGCTCAATCAGGCTACCTATAAAAACAGTACTGCCTCTAGAAAAAAGAGATAAAATTCCGAGCGCCAGCCCAACATATAGCGATGACGCCGCAGAAACTTGGCCGGTGAGAATAACCGAAAGAAGGGAGAAGAGACCGCTGTACGCAGCAGTATTCAAAAAGTAATTCACTGATATGGAGTCTCTTTTAATATCGTTCGGCTTCTCCATTTGAATGGACCTTCTTTTATGCTTTACAAATAATGTCTCCCCATGCTAGTTGTCATAGGGGAATTGTTCATTGCTGCGTCCACATATAGTGACGCTTGGTTTTGGCATACTTGGGGTGTCTGTTTCAAAGTTTACCGTGCTTTCTGTGGAATCGTTGAATCCTGAACATCCGTTGCATGATGAATTCACTGCTCGTATGGACGATATTTGGGAGAACTATTCGCAATATCCTTGGCTGATTCCTCCGCAATTGGGTTCATGGAAGTCGAGCATGCGACCGGTGGTGCGTAAAGCCATGGAAATCATGGATGGTGTGCAATTATGGTGGTTGCGCGAACCTGAAGTTGATTTATGCAAAGAGTGGGCTCAGATGGAAAACATGCTGTTTCCATCCCCGTTGTGGGATGCATATCGTTGATTTCAAATACTTGTTGAGATTGGCATTGCATGCGCGTGCGAAAAGGCGAGGGTCTGATGGTCCCTCGCCTTTTGCGTTGACGGGGTTATGTCGAGTTGTGGATGTGTATATGATATACTAAACTACCGATTGGTAATTAAAGAAAATCGCTTCAATGAAGAAAGTGAGCAATCCATGGCCGAAACCACTGAAAATACGGTAAATCTGCCCTATAGAAATCCGGAACTTCCCACTGAGGAACGCATCGACGATCTGCTTGGTCGCATGACTCTTGAGGAAAAAGTCGGACAGATGATGCAGCTTGACGCGCGAAGCGGCGATTTGGACGATCTGATCGTCAACAAGCACGTTGGTTCCATCCTGCATACCGCGCCGTCCGATCTGCCGAAAGCCGTGGAAACGGTGAACGCCAAAACCCGTCTCGGCATTCCGCTGGTGATCGGCGACGACTGCATTCACGGCTATTCCTTCTGGCCGGGAGCCACCATTTTCCCGGAACAGCTAGGCATGGCAACCACGTGGGATTCTGAAAAGGTACAGGCCGCGGGCCGTGCCACCGCCGAGGAAGTGTCAGCCACCGGCGTGCATTGGACGTTCTCCCCGGTGCTGTGCATCGCGCGAGACACCCGTTGGGGCCGCGTGGGCGAAACCTTTGGCGAAGATCCGTACCTGATTGGCGAAATGGCATCGTCCATTGTCAAGGGCTATCAAGGTGGAGCCAAGGCGGGCGAGCCGCTCGCCAAAGACGCGATCCTCGCATGCGCCAAGCATTTCGCAGGCTATTCCGAAACACAGGGAGGGCGTGACGCTTCCGAAGCCGACCTGAGCCACCGCAAGCTGGAATCCTGGTTCCTGCCGCCATTCGAACGCGTAGCCAAGGAAGGCTGTGGCACCTTCATGCTCGGCTACGAATCCATCGAAGGTGTGCCGGTCACCTTCAACAAGTGGCTGCTTTCCGACAAACTGCGTGGCGCTTGGAACTATCAGGGCACGCTCATCACCGACTGGGACAACGTCGGCCGTTCCGTGTGGGAGCAGAAGGTCAAGCCTGACTATGTGCAGGCTGCTGCCGATGCGGTCAAGTCCGGCAACGACTTGGTGATGACCACGCCAAAGTTCTACGAGGGTGCGATCGAAGCCGTGAAGACCGGTCTGCTTGACGAATCGTTGATCGATGCCGCCGTGGCTCGTATTCTCGCACTGAAGTTCCGTCTTGGACTGTTCGAAGATCCACGCTTGCCCGACCAGAAGCGTATCGATGCAGTGATCGGTTCCGAAGAGCATCAGCAGCTCAACCTTGAAGTGGCTCGCGAAGCCGTGGCATTGCTGAAGAACGACGGTTCACTGCCGTTCAACGTGGCCGGTGCGAAGCGTATCGCGGTCGTTGGTCCGCTCGCCGATGACGCCCAGACCCAGCTGGGCGACTGGGCAGGCAGCTCCGGCCAGATCAACTGGATGCCTGACGGCCACCCGCGTGAAATGATCACCACCGTGCTTGATGGTTTCAAGCAGCTCGCTCCGGAAGGTTGCGAGGTCGTGTACTCTCGCGGTGCCAACATCGTGGATTTGGTGCCCGATCCGGAAGGCGAGTTCTACCCGGATGGACAGCCTCGCCCGAAGATCGGCGTTTCCGCCAAGATTGATCGCGCACTGCTTGACGAAGCCGTGGAAAACGCACGCAAAAGCGACCTGATCGTGGCCGTGGTGGGCGATGTGATCCAGGCCATTGGCGAAGGCTGCTCCACCGCCACGCTTGAACTGCTCGGCGGACAGAATGCACTGATCGATGCACTGTCGAACGTGGCTCGCGAAACCGGCAAGCCGTTCGTGGTGGTGCTTGTCAGCTCCAAGCCGCAAGTGCTGCCGGCATCCGTGATCGGCACCAACGGCGTGATTGTTGACGAAACTCCAGCCGAAGGCACTTCGGCTCTGCTGTGGGCTCCAAGCCCGGGCATGAAGGGCGGCCAGGCCATCGCCGAAATCATTCTTGGCGAAACCGAACCGAGCGGACGCCTGCCGATCACCTTCCCGCGTCACGCAGGACAGCTGCCGGTCTACTACAACCAGATTCGAGGCCAGCACGGCAACCGTTACGCCGACCTCACGCAGAATCCGGCATTCGCATTCGGCGAGGGTCTGAGCTACACCACGTTCGAATACGGAGATCCGACCATCACCAACGTTCCGGAATCCGGCATATTCGCCGAAACCGACACCGTGCATGCCGAAATCACCCTCACCAATACGGGCGATCGCAAGGGCACGGAAGTAGTGCAGCTCTACATCGGCGACATCGTGACCTCCTACAGCTGGACTGATCGTGAACTCAAAGCATTCCAGCGTGTGGAACTCGAACCAGGTAAAAGCAAGACCGTTGCCTTCGACATTCCGGTTTCCGATTGCACCATCGTCGATTCGGAAGCTAACCGAATTGTCGAACCGGGCGAATTCGAAGTGCTTATCGGCCATTCCAGCCGTCGCGAACACTTGAAGCGCACTACCTTCACCGTCGCGTAAAAGCGAAACGAAATAAGCCGTGTCGCAGAACCCAATAATCGACACGCTAGTCTGATATGAGCCGTCTACGAAATGCCGATCGTGGGCGGCTCACATGAATGGACCATTGCCGTGGCATACGCGTTGTTTATGGCTGCTTCCGGATTCGTACTGGTGCCTGATCAGACGCATGCGTTGAACCAGTTGCCATCGTCAATGAACGCCGACTGTTCCGCGGGGATGAACGCCATACAGCAGCTTGCCGGCGCGATTGTGCTTGCCACTGGCGGTTATACGGCTTTGTTCCCGATCGCTGTGGTTGCGGTGCTACTGGGCACGGTGTTCATCATGCTGATTCGCAAGGTGAAGTAGTTGCAGGTACTGCAGTAGCCGAAGTAACGCGCAGTGTGCCGGCGATTGCGGCACACGTAATCTCGACATTGCGTTCCGTGTTGGCGATCAGCGTCGCAAGATCCGCCGGCCCGGGCGCAATGCCGAATGTTGCGATAATGCCGGCTTTGTTCAGCGCTTCGACGGTGTGTGGATCGCGGGTTACCGTTCCGCCAATGGCAATAGTCGGTTTTCCTTGCGATTGCGCCAGTTTCGCAATGCCGCTTGGCACTTTGCCGTATGGCGTTTGACTGTCGATAGAACCTTCTCCGGTGATGACGACGTCAGCCCAAGCGCACGCTTCACGGCCATGTGCAAGATTAAGCACGAGTTCGATTCCCGGCTTCACTGTTGCGTTGAACAGGCCAAGCATGCCACCTCCGGTACCTCCCGCAGCGCCCGCTCCCGGAGTGTGCTCGATATCGCGGCCGTTATATTGCATGATTGCGCGCGCGAGATTCGCAAGCCCCTGATCGAGAAGCTCGACCTGTGTTGCGGTCGCGCCTTTTTGCGGGGCGAACACATGGGCGGCGCCTTCCGGTCCGGTCAAAGGATTGGTGACATCGCAGGCGAGAACAATCGGAACATTTTTTACAAAATAGGGAACTTCCGAATCATCAATCCTCGACAAATCAACAAGAGAACCGCCACCAAGCGGAATATCATGACCTGCCGTATCAAGAAAATGAAATCCAAGCGCGTGAGCCAATCCGGTACCGCCATCCGTGGTGGCGCTACCTCCCAAGCCGAGCACAATGCGATCCGCGCCAGCGTCAATCGCAGCGCGAATCAGTAAGCCGGTACCGAACGTGGAAGCAACCAACGCATTGCGGTCGGCAGGGGAGACCCGTTCAAGTCCGCTTGCCGAAGCCAACTCGACCACGGCGGTGTGGAGAATACAAGAAGCATGATTATTGCCAAGAAAGCCAAACTGAGCGGTAATCGGGCGGCCGATCGCGTCAACTGTCTCAGCACTGTGCAACGTGCCGGCGGTGGCATGAACCAAGGCCTGTGTCAATCCTTCGCCGCCATCGGAAAGCGGCAAAAGCCAGCATTCCGCCTGCGGATTGCCACGCTTAATGCCGCGAGCCATCGCCTGTGCGATTGCTTCAGCCGAAGCGGCCTCCTTGAACGAGTCCGGTGCCAGCAAAATCCGCATACATGCCTCCTTCTACGTCTGCATCCATACAGTAATGCAGTGCCGGGGCAGAGGCTTAGCGGTAGCCCTCCCACATGGGCAGGGGGAACAGGGTATCTTCGCATTCCGCCCACATGGCGTTCAGATCTTGGCCGGGCGTGCGTAGCCAACGCAGCTGCACGCCATCCATCATGGCGAATCCCGCATTAAGCAGCCGACGCGTATCAACGCCTTCGGGCGTGCACCAACGGATATTGAGCGCGGTATCGGCATTATGCAGCTCACGATTGGCGAAGTACTCGTGTGCAGGGTGGTTCGGGTCGATCGCTTCGGCACTCAACGTGGAAAACATGTGCACCTGAAGCGGTCTGCGTGCGTTCACCGCCACGATTCTGCGCCACATGTCGGCGATCAACGGTCGTGGCTCACGTACCATGTCGGTAAGAATGTCTTCCGTTTCGGAATCGTAGACTTCGTCCAGCACGGCTGTGAGCAGTCCTTCCTTACTGCCGACATAATGCAGTACGCCAGCCTTGGTGAGTCTTACGCGATCGGCGATTTTCTGCAGGGAAGTGCCGTAATAGCCGAGCGTCCCAAACAGTTCGACGGCCGCGTTGAGAATCTCCGCCCTTCGGTCGACTTCTTCGTTGGCCATGATGATTCCCTCTCTTGCCCTTCATTGATGGCGATTCATGTGCGCTGCAATGCTTATGAATCGTCATTTCTCTCAAGTTGTAAATACTGCAGTTACTTTACGGTCGGTTAATTGATTTTTCAAAGAAGATTGGCGTGTTGCGGTGTTGGTTTTGATAAAGTACCTACCAACCGGTTAGTAGAGATTTCGGGGTTGAGGTCTCATGCAGATCGGTTAACCGATACGAACTCAAGAAAACGATGCGAAAGAGGAACGTATGAGCGAAAAAACCTATCCTTCCATCAATGATCTGACGCTTGAAGAGAAGGCATCCCTGACTTCCGGCGGCGACGCTTGGCATCTGCAGGGTGTTGAAGCCAAGGGCATTCCCGGCTATATGATCACCGATGGCCCCCACGGCCTGCGCAAGTCCAACTCGGCCACCACCGGCGAAGTCGATTTGAACAACTGCGTGCCTGCCACCTGCTTTCCGCCGGCCGCTGGTCTGTCCAGCTCGTGGAACCCGGAACTCATCTACCGGGTCGGCGAAGCCATGGCCGAAGAGTGCATTCAGGAGAAGGTTGCCGTAATCCTCGGTCCGGGCGTGAACATCAAGCGCAACCCGCTTGGCGGCCGCTGCTTCGAATACTGGTCCGAAGACCCGTATCTGGCGGGCCATGAGGCAGTCGGCATCGTCGCAGGCGTGCAGTCCAAGGGCGTGGGCACCTCGCTCAAGCACTTCGCCGCCAACAACCAGGAAACCGACCGTCTGCGCATCAGCGCCAACATCTCCCAGCGTGCGCTGCGCGAAATCTACTTCCCGGCATTCGAGCACATCGTCAAGGAAGCCCAGCCGTGGACCATCATGTGCGCATACAACTGCATCAACGGCGTGCATGCCGCCCAGGACCACTGGCTGCTCACCGACGTGCTGCGCGACGAATGGGGTTTCCAAGGCATCGTCATGAGCGACTGGGGCGCCGACCATGATCGCGTCGCATCCCTCAACGCGGGCCTCAACCTCGAAATGCCGCCAAGCTACACCGACGACCAAATCGTGTATGCGGCACGCGACGGTCGCATCCAGCCGGCACAGCTCGACCGCATGGCACAAGGCATGATCGACCTGGTCAACAAGACGCGCGCAGCCATGAGCATCGAAGGCTATCGTTTCGACATCGAAGCCCACGACGAAGTCGCCCACCGGGCCGCCATCGAATCCATGGTGCTGCTCAAGAACGACGACGCCATCCTGCCGGTCGCAAACGATGCCAAGGTCACGGTCATCGGCGAATTCGCACGCACTCCGCGCTACCAGGGCGGCGGCTCCTCGCACATCACCCCAACCAAGATGACCAGCTTCCTCGACACCCTCGCCGAACGCGGAGCGGACGTCACCTTCGCACCAGGCTTCACCCTCGACCTCGAACCGGCCGATCCGGCACTCGAAGCCGAAGCCGTCGACGCTGCCAAGGGCGCCGACGTGGTGCTCATGTTCCTGGGGCTCCCCGAAGCAGCCGAATCCGAAGGCTTCGACCGTGAGACCCTCGACATGCCGGCCAAGCAGATCGCACTGCTCGAAGCCGTCGCAGCCGAAAACAAGAACGTTGTGGTCGTGCTCTCCAACGGCTCCGTCGTCACCGTGGCACCGTGGGCCAAGAACGCCAAGGGCATCCTCGAATCCTGGCTGCTCGGCCAGTCCGGCGGTCCGGCGCTCGCTGACGTGCTGTTCGGCAAGGTGAGCCCGTCCGGCAAGCTCGCGCAGACCATTCCGTTCGACATCAACGACGATCCGAGCACCATCAACTGGCCGGGCGAAGAGGGGCATGTCGACTACGGCGAAGGCGTGTTCGTGGGCTACCGCTATTACGACACCTACAACAAGGCCGTCGACTACCCGTTCGGATTCGGCCTGAGCTACGCCACGTTCGAAGTGAGCGACGTGAAGGCCGTCAAGACCGGTGCCTGTACCGCATCCGTCAGCGCAGTGGTCAAGAACACCTCGAACGTTGACGCCGCCGAAACCGTGCAGGTGTACGTGGCTCCCGGCAAGGCCGACGTAGCCCGCCCGAAACACGAGCTTAAGGGCTTCAAGAAGGTATTCCTCAAGGCTGGCGAATCCGCAGAAGTCTCCTTCGAGCTCGACGATCGCGCCTTTGCCTACTGGTCTGAGAGGTTCAATGACTGGCACGTGGAGAGCGGCGAATACACCATCGAGGTCGGCACGTCCAGCCGTGACATCGCCGGTTCCGCGGTGGTGGAGCTCGACGGCGACGGCAAGGCCCAGCCGCTCACCGAATGGTCCAACTTCATGGAATGGCGTAAGGATCCGCTCGGTTCCAAGGTGCTTGAAATCCTGCGTGCCGAGGGCGAAGTCGGCCGCATGCCGGTGGTGCCCGACAACGACATGACCCGCCTGTTCCTCGATTCCATGCCGATCAACAGCATGTCGGTGCTGATGGGCGCCGATGGCAAGCAGATCTTCGAATACATGCTTGAGAAGTACGCTGAACTCACCAAGTAGTTTCGTAGGATTCAAGGCTTAAGGCCGAGGGATTCGATCCGTTAACGCTGAACCGGTGTGGATCTGATTCCTCGGCCTTTTTTGTCGCGGACGATGAGATGCGCGACACGCTAATCGTTGCATGTACAACAGTTGTATATGCAACGGTTTAGCATGTGTGGTGTGACAGAAGTGACGAATGAACAATACAAGGAACCGTCAGGTTCACGACTTGCCGAAGTCTGGGAAAGTGGCCTGACCAAGCCTCCCAGCGTGGCCATTCGCTCGCTGCACAACGTGGTCAACCGGTATTTGCGCGTCACCCGTCCCGAAGAGGCGGAAGACGTCAGCAACGGCAACGTTGACATCATCGTGTACTTGGCAAGACATGATAACGAGGAGATCTTCCCTCAAGACATCGAGCAACGTTTCGGCGTGACCCGATCCACATCATGCCGAGTGTTGGGACTGATGGAGCAGAAGGGGCTGATCGCCCGCGAGTCGGTGAAGCGTGACGCACGTCTGAAAAAGATCGTATTGACGGACAAATCGAGGCATATTGCCGAAGTGCTGCACGACAATGCGAAAAACATGGAACGAATCCTGTTGGAAGGTCTTGATGACGACCAGATCCGCCAATTCATGCACATGCTTGACGTCATGCAGACGAATCTGGTGAAAACAGGTTTGATCGGAGACGAAAGCCGATATTCAAGCTTGGAAATACAGGAACAGGATTTTGGCGAATCGCAGGTTTCGCAAAAGCCGCAGGTTTCGCAAGAATCGCAAGAATCATGCGATGGGCGGAATCCGCATAATCGCGATTCTCATGATGAATACGTTTCGCGCATACTGCGAATGTCGCAGGAAATGGCGATCGCAAACAACCTCAGGTAACACACGCAAGCAAGTAAGTACGAAAAAGAAAGGACAAGGAGTGACAGCGGCAAACGCAACGACGTCCACAACGTCAAAACCAAAGCAACACGTCATTCGCACACTGGGCAAATCCCTGCGCGAATACAAAAAAGCCAGCCTGCTCTCCCCGGTATTCGTAGCCGTGGAAAGCGTGCTGGAAATCCTTATTCCGACTGTCATGGCATCGCTGATTGATGAGGGCATCAGCGGTGGCAGCATGCCGGCGATTTTGAAATTCGGCTTGATTCTGCTGATTTGTTCGGCGGTTTCGCTGACATCCGGCTTTTTGGCCGGAAAGTTCTCGGCCATTGCGGGCGCAGGATTCGCCAAAAACCTGCGTCACGACCAGTTTGAGAAGGTGCAGGGCTACAGCTTCACCAATATCGACCGTTTCTCCACCGGTTCGATCATCACGCGACTGACCACTGATGTGACCAACCTGCAGAACGCATATTCAATGATCATCCGCATGGGTGTGCGCGCTCCGATCATGGTGATTGTGGCGTGGATCTTCTCTTTCCGCATCAGCCCATCCATCTCTTTGGTGTTTCTCGCCTGCATTCCGGTGCTTGCCATCGGCTTGTGCGGCTTGGCGGTGCTGGTGCATCCGGTGTTCGAGCGTGTGTTCCACACGTACGACAAGCTCAACAACGTGGTCGACGAGAACCTGCAGGGCATCCGCGTGGTCAAGTCCTACAATCGCGAAAACCACGAAACCGAAAAGTTCAACCGCATTTCCGAGCGCATCTTCAAGGACTTCACCAAGGCCGAACGCATTATGAGCTTCAACAATCCACTCATGATGCTGTGCGTGTACGTGTCCATGCTGCTTATCGCCTGGATGGGTGCCCAGCAGATCGTGGCATCCGGCAACAATGCGGCCTTGGGTTTGACCGCCGGCGATCTGACCGCATTGGTCACCTACGCCATGCAGATTCTCATGGCCATGATGATGCTGTCCATGATTTTCGTGATGTGCATTATTTCGCAGGCCTCCGCCGAACGCATCTGCCAGGTGCTGAACGAGGAAAGCACGGTTACGAATCCGGAAAATCCGGTTATGGAAGTGAAGAATGGTGAGATTGATTTCAACCATGTCACCTTCCGTTATTCCGCCACTTCCGAAAAGCCGGTGCTTGACGATATTGATTTGAAGATCCGTTCCGGTATGACCGTCGGCATCGTCGGCGGCACCGGTTCCGCAAAGTCCAGTTTGGTGCAGCTTGTGCCACGTTTGTATGACGTGACCGAAGGCTCGCTGAAGGTCGGCGGCGTGGATGTGCGCGATTACGATTTGGAAGTATTGCGCGATCAGGTCGCCATGGTATTGCAGAAGAACGTGCTGTTCTCCGGAACCATTGCCGAAAACCTGCGTTGGGGCAATCCGAACGCCACTGATGAAGAGATTCGTCACGCATGCCAGCTTGCGCAGGCCGACGGCTTCATTCAGGAATTCCCCGACAAGTACGATACGTACATCGAACAGGGCGGTACCAACGTTTCCGGCGGTCAGCGCCAGCGTTTGTGCATTGCGCGTGCGCTGCTGAAAAAGCCGAAGATCCTTATTCTCGACGATTCCACGTCCGCGGTCGACACCAAAACCGATCAGCTGATTCGCGCCGCATTCCATCATGAGATTCCCGACACCACGAAGATCATCATCGCCCAGCGTGTGGCCTCCGTGCAGGAATCCGACATGATTCTCGTCATGGACCACGGCCGCATCATGGCGGCCGGCACGCATGAACAACTGCTCGAAAACTGCGACGAATATCGCTCCATCTACGAATCGCAAACCAAGAATCAGGCTCAACCTGAGGAACTGCAGTGAAAGGAGGCAACAGATGACTGAACAAACTTCCGCATTGAAATCCAAAGACAACAACAACGCGGCCGGCATGCAGCAATCGCACGGCAAACCGCCGATGCAGAAAGCCGCACCCGGCACCACCAAGCGTATCTTCGGTTACATTTTCCAATACAAGTGGCGTGTGGCACTTGTGGTAGTGTGCATTCTCGTCGGTGCCGCGGCCCAGGCCGGATCGTCGCTGTTCCTACAGTCGCTGGTCGATACGTACATTCTGCCCATGGTCGGTGCCACCAATCCTGATTGGATGCCGCTGCTGCGTGCGTTGACGCTTATGGCATGCCTGTATGCGGCCGGCATTTTCTGCAGCTGGCTGTGGCAGTGGGTCATCGTCACCGTGGAACAGGGCACGTTGAAGAAGATCCGCGACGACATGTTCGCCCACCAGCAGACCCTGCCCATCCGCTACTTCGACACCAACGAACACGGCGACATTATGAGCCGCTACACCAACGACACCGACACATTGCGCCAGGCCATCAGCCAATCGTTCCCGCAAATGTTCTCGTCCGCGGTGTCCGCAATCGCCGCGCTCGTCTCCATGCTGTGGCTGTCGGTGCCCGTCACCATTTTCGTGCTCGCATTCACCATGATCCTGTTTGTGGTGGTACGCAAGGTCGTTTCCCGCTCCGGACGTTACTTCGTCAAGCAGCAGATCGCCATCGGCGACGTGAACGCATTCGTGGAAGAAGCGGTCAACGGCCAGAAGGTCATCAAGGTCTTCAACCACGAAGACGCCACCCAAACCACTTTCGACAAGAAGAACGAAGAACTGTTCGAAGCTTCCGCCGAAGCGAACACGTGGGGCAACGTGACCATGCCAATCGTAGGCAACATGGGCTACCTGCTGTACATTCTGCTGGCTATTTTCGGCGGATTTGCTGCGATTAGCGGACTTGGAAACTTCGGATTGTCCGGTGCTGGCCCGCTCACCCTGGGTACGCTGATCTCGCTGTTGACGCTGTCCCGCTCTTTCGTGAACCCGCTTGGCCAGGTGTCCATGCAGTTCAACATGGTGATGATGGCGCTTGCAGGCGCATCCCGCATCTTCGCGCTTATGGACGAGCAGCCGGAGGACGACGGCGGTTCCGTGACCTTGGTGAACGTGGAACTCGGCGAAGATGGACGCACCATGACCGAAGTTGACCATGAAACCGGTCACTGGGCGTGGAAGCGCGAGGAAGGCGATGACGGCACCCGTTCGCTCAAGGCCGCGCAATCCTTGAGCCCGCGTGCCGCCGAAGTGGCCATGAAAGCCCGTGAAACCGCCATTACCTCACCGGACGGTCGCCTCACCCTCCTGCAGGGCGATGTGCGCTTCACTGACGTGAACTTCGGCTATAACCCCGACAAACCGGTGCTGCACGACATCACCTGGTTCGCCAAGCCCGGACAGAAGATCGCATTGGTGGGCGCAACCGGTGCTGGCAAAACCACCGTCACCAATCTGATCAACCGTTTCTACGACATTCAGGACGGCATGATCCTGTATGACGGCATTTCCGTCAAGGGCATCCGCAAGCCGGATCTGCGTCGTTCGCTGGGTGTGGTGCTGCAGGACGTGAACCTGTTCACCGGTACGGTGATGGACAACATCCGTTACGGTCGCCTCGACGCCACCGATGAGGAATGCATCGCCGCCGCGAAGCTCACGAACGCCGACGGCTTCATCCGCATGCTGCCCAACGGCTACCAGACCGTGCTCGAAGGCGACGGCTCCGGCCTGTCCCAGGGCCAGCGCCAGCTGATCTCCATCGCCCGTGCCGCCGTGGCCGACCCGCCCGCCATGATCCTGGACGAGGCGACGTCCTCCATCGACACCCGCACCGAGGAAGTAGTGCAGGCCGGCATGGACAACCTCATGAAGGGTCGTACCGTGTTCGTGATCGCCCACCGCCTCTCCACGGTGCGCAACTCCGACGTGATCATGGTGCTCGACCATGGCCGCATCATCGAACGCGGCTCGCATGACGAGCTCATCGCGCAGAAGGGCGAGTACTATCAGCTCTACACAGGTGCCGTAGAACTCGAATAATCTAAATAGTCTCCTGAATTGGAGCGATGCGAGCACACGCTAGCGTTCTACACTAGCCGCGCTTCGATCCCTGTCGGCTGATACCGCCCTTATGGCCGGTGGCTTTGAACGGCACGGATCCTCTGGAAAATCCCTTGCTTTGAAATTGCGATTTTGAAGCAAGGGATTTCTTATTGTCTTTGCCATGCACGGTATTCGGCTGCGGCCAGCCCGCCTTCCGTGAAGGCGGTTCCGTCATACGTTCATGAGACTGCTGCATGAGCAGCGATTATAATTGGCTTGCGTAATCGTTGCATAAATCTCGCTTGGTTTGTCGTTATGTCAATAATAGGTTATCCTTTCATGGGTAAACGATTTACTAAATTGGAGAGCGAGACATGGCGACGATTAAAGAGATTGCGCAACGTACCGGGTTTTCTCAGGCTACGGTGTCTCGACTTCTGAACGGTGATCCCACCCTATCGGTGCGTGAAGAGACTCGTCGCAAGATCATTCAGGCGAGCGAGGATCTCGGCTATAGCGTGCAGACCAAGCGCATCGTCATCCCTCATGAGGTTGCATTGCTTGACAATGAAAAGTCCGACGAGGCGTTGCGGGACTCCTATTTCACCGATTTGCGTTCAGCGCTCGAACGCAATGCGGAACAGCAACGCATGGAAATGACGGTGTTCCACAATCTCGACGATATGATCGCTCGCAGTTCCAAATTCGACGGGTTCATGGCGATCGGCGCCGACCAGATCAGCGAGGAAGACTTGGAGCGGCTGCATAGGGCCATGCCGTATGGCGTGTTCATTGACGTGAATCCGGCGCCGAATCTGTTCGATTCCGTGCAGCCTGATTTGCAGCAGACCATGCATGATGCGGTCGCGGCCTGTGCTGCCAAGGGCATGAAGCGCGTTGGATTCATCGGAGGCAAGGGCTGCCTGATGAACTTTTATGAGGTCGATGAGGAGAATCGCGCCACATATTTCTGTCGTGAGGCAAGGCGTTTCGGTATTCAATCCGACGGATTGGTGTATTCCGACGGCTTGTTCACCGTGAGCAACGGCCGTGCGTTGGGGGAGCAATTCGTGCGCGACCATAATGGCGTGCTGCCTGATGCCGTGATCGTAGCTGCCGATGTGATTGCGGTTGGCGTGCTGCAGGCGTTCAATGCGGTTGGCGTGCTGGTGCCGCGCGATATCAGCGTGATCAGCATTAACAATCAAACGATTTCGCAGTTGACCTCGCCGCCGTTGAGCACATTCTCCATCGATCAGAACGAGCTTGCGCGTGTGGCGACGCTGATGTTGGGTGATGCCATTTCCGGCAAACGCACGATTCGTCAGCATGCGTACCTGTCGACGTCGCTGGTGGTGCGCGATAGTTTTGTGCCGGCAAAATAGCGGTTATTTCTTTACTTCTGTATAGTAATCGGGCTATTTCCAGATTGGCTTGGTTTCGTTTCGACGTGGAAGCTTTTGCATATCGTAAATATCGCTTTTGGTAAAAGCTGCCACAAGATAATGCGACAGTTTGCCTATTTTGTTGTGTAAATGGCGAAAAAATAACGTTTTTGGCTATCTTTCGAACAGAAGCTCACAAAATATGACACGCCGATAGGCGATATGTTCAGTGATAAATTTTACTAACTTTAGGTAAGGGGATATACTGATAGTTAGGTCAAGGAAGGACCTGTATCTGACTTCTAAGGAGAAGCAAAGATGGGAAATGGCAACAACGGTTCCAAAGGCGGGAACCTCTTGTCTCGCGTGGCGTACTCGTTCGGTAACGTCGGCCAGTCCGCGTTCTACAACGCACTGAGCACCTATTTCATCGTCTACGTGACGAGCTCGCTGTTCGCTGGTGTTGATAAAGGCGTCGCCACCAAGCTGATCGGCATCATCACCGGCCTGGTCGTGGTGATTCGTATCGCAGAAATCTTCATCGACCCGCTGCTGGGCAACATCATCGACAACACCAACACCAAGTGGGG
>OLAE01000166.1_pt1 | contig 19351 bp, 17 predicted proteins | sample 1608951 | NCBI WGS metagenome assembly OLAE01 (sample SAMN02674970, study PRJEB24791) | human gut metagenome, SKBSTL043 | isolation source: stool | host: Homo sapiens | place: USA | reverse complement strand
CCCCCCCACCTTTTTTGGCGTAACAATCCACTGCTAGTTCCAGGCAAAAAAGCCGCCACCTTCCCATATCAAAAAACAGTTTTAATGATTGTACGTAGTCCAACGACTCTGGAACGTTCAGTTGAGCTCGCTCAACATCTCTTCAATGACATACGCATTCAGACCTTTTTCACAGTTCCAGATAATCGCTCCTCATTTGGCAATGATCTTGAATTGCGTATTCATCAAAAGCATCTTCCTTTTATCCCATGGCAACAAGCTAGAGCTACGTCTTTCGATCTAGGAATTATCGCAAGTTCCATTGATGATTTTCCTGAACTCGATATGCCTCTCCTTCTTATCTCTCACGGCCCTGGAGCTACCAGCAATCGCTCATTGCATGGCGTCAACAATGCGCATAGTGACATATCGACAGCCTCCATATCCAAACATTCTCGAACTATATGTCTTGTTTCTGAAGATGAAAGAGCACTGTATTCTTCTCATCGAGACCTTATAACTATCGGTGATCCAGTCTTCGATTCCTTATTTCTTTCCATTCATCATAGGCAGGAATTTCGTAATGCTTTGCAAGCGGAGACACGCAAAATCATTGTCGTTTCGTCAACTTGGAATCTTAATTCATCTGTTGCGTCCCATCCTCAATTCATCAATGAGTTGCTGCAACGCCTACCTCAAGATGAATACATTATCGCAGCCATACTGCATCCAAATATTTGGGTTGGACATGGCGAATGGCAGATCTACACATGGCTTCATGACGCCATTGATGCCGGGCTACGCCTCATTCCCTACGACGGAGGGTGGCAGGCAACTATTGTGGCTGCCGATTATGTCTTGGGAGACAATGGATCCGTCAGCATATATGCCAATGAACTTGGCATCCCCACAGGCTTAATCAGTTATTCGCCCGATGAGAATCTGGACCAACGAGGAGTTATTCGCAAACTTGCAAACACTACTCGAATCAACACTATTGATGGAGTACTTGACTTCATATCAGATGAATCCAATCATGATGTGCATCTGGATGAACATCATATACGCGCACGTGCAGCAACGGACTTCGCCAATCTTGGAAATTCGATGTCCGCATTTGCACAGCTTGCCTATTCAAAGCTTGGATTGACCCCGCCCCAACCCGTGTTGGAAGGACTTCAGCTCAAGCCACCACAAGTACAGATTATTCAGCCACTCTCGAATTGGTGTACTTTCCATCAAAAAACAGAACAGCCTACTTTCTTTTCCATCATTCGCACTCCAGCCACTGTGGGGCCACAAATACCTCAAAATCGGTCATCCATTCTCATTGCGGATATCAAGGAACATAATTACCGTTTATTGCAAAACGCATCCGGAATAATACTGCATTCATATGATGATTTATCATACTGGCATTGCATTGGCAATGCTCATTCTTTCGCGTATCTTCCGCAAGCCAATAAACATAAAGCAGGCGTACTAACCCACAATGACGGCAGCTTATGGAACATACAAATCGACGAGCCTAGCACAGATAAATTAGCTCAAATTACTGCTATGTCAATTCATAGCATTACCAATTGTATTCCTCGGGCAACATATCTACTACATCAGCATGCTTTCCTTGTTACCTTAGAGAACAGTTCCATTATCATTCACTCTGCAACCCATCAATAAACTCACGGAAATCCTGGTATTCCTTTCCATCAGATAGACCAATTTCCCGATAAATTTCTGCAGCTTTTTTAGAGAAGGAGACGGCATCGTCAGTTTTATGCAACTCTTTGGCAGCTTTTGCTGCCACAAATAGTGTTCTGCCAAGACGTCGCTTTTCACCATGTTTAGCATATCGAAGTGCAGCACCGCATGCCATTTCCTGAGCTTGGTCATACTCTGCCGTTCGAAGATACAGTTCAGAAGTCTCATACATGATGTTCGCCATAGTATGGTCGTCCTTATCCTGATTTATTCCCTGCAATGCTCTATGAGCCGCTTCACGAGCCTTATTCCAATCACCTAATTTCCGATATTGACGCAGCATGAGTTGATCCTGTATGACACAGCCTCTTTGATTGTTTAGCGCATGATACCCATCCCAGGCAATTTGGAAACATTTCAAGGCGGATTCAGAATCCTTTAGAGCGTCATAGCAAATTCCACGGCACTCTATGAGAGAATAAAGAACATCCTCACATTTCAGAGCTTCACATTCCTTAATGCTATTTTCCAAGCACACCATGGCCTCTTGTGGTCGTCCGAGCGGAATCAGCATATGTGCAACTAGGCCCCGCAGCCTTACCGCAGCCAATGCATTACCACATTGTTGAGCAGCTTGCACGCATGCATCAAAAACTTCTAACCCCTCTGAGTAGCGACCACTTCCATTGTAAAAGGACCATAACGCCTCGCCAATAGGCCAATATTGTTCAGGGGCTATTCCCGGCATATTAGCGTATTCCGGAAGATGATTCAGCATTCCGATTTCTCTTTCAAACACATGAAATGCTTCCTCTTCGAGGTATCCGTTAATTAAATCAGGAACCGGCAGACGCTCCATTAACCGCAGACGATTCGGTTTTAATTGAAAATCCATTTCCTGCGTCAGCAAGCGATAATACTTTACTAATAGCTTAATCACCCCACAACGAATCTTCTTATATTCATAGCTTCCCCTTAAATTGTCGCGCACATATTCACGAATCACATTGGAAAGAGTTATCTCGCTTTCATAATCAAGCGGAAGCTGGCAATCCTCATCACATTCAATAATTCCGAAGCTCTTCAGCTCTCCAACAAGCTCAGTTACTGTTTTAAAATCGCATTCCCACACTGCGCTCAGTGTCGGTACCGTCACTTTGGTTGACGGCAGCACTGCCAATCTTTTCAAAGCATTCAGTGCATTTGGACTTAAAGAACAACAGCATTCGCGCCATAATTCTTGAAGATCTTTGTGGCGGAAAAGCTCTTGTCCATTGCTCAATCGACGGTGAAACCTTGAAATATCCTTATTCTTACTATTGGCAAGCATTCCAGCACACACCCTGACAGCCAAAGGCATGCCATAACAATGGGAAAGAATATCCTCGAAATCATCATTTTGCCTTGAGTTCCAAGAGTTCCTCATCTCACCAACATCGGCTCCGTAAGCTATCCGGCAGAATAATTTTGCCGAATCATCATTATTTAGCGGCTGCAACTGGTAACGATGAATTTCAGTCGTATATGAATCAATATCTGAATAATGGCTAGTGGCTACTACTACGCTTTTGGAAGAATTAGGAACAAAACACTCAATTTCTTGAATTTTATCCACATTATCAAGGACAACCAGCATGTCCTTATCTGTGGTGCAAGATCGGTACTGAGCTTCAAGCTCTGGTAACGACATACTGCCATCTACTCGAGAACCAAGAATGCTTCCTATTTTTGATCTGAGTAAATCCTCCAAAGAAACAGCGCCGGACTGCCGCCATTGATCAAAATCTACATATATCTGCCCATCTCTAAAGTAGTCTTTCCTTTGTTCATTTCCCCACTGTGCAACTAGGCTGCTTTTCCCAACACCGGGGATACCGCTGATTAAAACTACTCCATAAAAACATTTTAATGACAACATATCGGATAGAGTTTTCCTGATATCATCACGATCAACAAAATCTGTCAGAGGAGCAGGCAACTCTTTAGGAATCATCGTCTTAGGAACTTCTATGATATCCTCAATTGTTTGCAATAATCGTTTCGTATCGTCAATACGGTTGGTAATATTGTGAGTGCTGTCATCAATTTTATTGGAAATTACAGAAATCTGAAGATTGCTCAGTGCAATATCCCTATCCCCGGTTTCAGATTCACAGTAAAATAAATTCAATTTTTCGATAAGCTCTTGCACGCACTGCTTCACATGATTACGACGTAAAATATCATTACCTTCATCCCCTATACCAGCAGCGTGGCACAATATATCGACCATATTAGATATCTCGCACTCTCGCTGATCAGCACTGGCCATCGGAGCTAGAACAATACTCTGAATTAACTCAATTCGTTTTGAAAGCTCATCAAGAAGAATCTTGCACTGCCGCTCCGAGCAGGAAGGGACTGTATCAAGTAATATAAAAAACCTGCGAGAGCTTTGATCGATAAAATATTCGATTTCTTTTTGTTGATACCAAGATTCATAGAGCTTTCCTAATGTCTGTCGCAACAAATTCGTTAAAAAATCTTTTGCCATATCTTGCAGTACATCATCTAGGCTCATGGATTTGATGCTAGCACGGAGAAGAACAATTATTCGTGTACCCGTTGTCCAAATGAAAGTGCAGCACCCGCCAGATTGGTAATTGTCCATAAACTAGTCCGAGGATACAGCACCTATGGGAGAAGCGTATTCGCACCTGTCGGAAGAGGAACGCCAGGTCATCCAAATCGAAATCGGCAACGACACCGACATATGGGAGATCGGCGCGATGCTCACAAGCGCAGTCCGTCCAGCATCAGCAGGAAGATCAAGCGCAAACCCGTGGTTCCCGTCCAGCGAGAAAGAATCATCCGGCCGTGCCGGCCGAAACGGTTGAAGACGAGTCCCTGGACCGGCCGCCACTACGTCGCCGGGCCCGCGCAGCGCAAGGCCGACCGTAGGCTCGCCAAACCACGCAAGCCGCATCGTCTGTCATTCGGCCTCCTGTGGGAGCAAGTGGCCGAATGGCTGGGCCGCTGGGCTGGCCGCCGCTGATCAGCGGCAGGCTGCACGTCCCGCGACCCCGGACAACCAGCTCATGCGCGTGCGCCCGGAGACCCTCACCGATAGATATGCATCGACAGCCGGCGGCGGCGCAAACGCGCGGGACACGAGACCTCGCGCTTCCCGATCCCCCAGGCGCGTCCCCATGTCCGAACGCCCGGAGGCAGACGATGACTGGAGCACATTCGACCATTGGGAGGCGGACGACGTCATCGGAATCGGCGCCAACCTGCACACCGAGGTCGGGAAGAAGACCAGGTTTCTCATGGCCAGCGCCATCCCCAACAAGACCGCCGAGCAGAACATCGGGGTCCAGCAGCTGGCCATATTCGCCCCACTGCCCGCAGGTGCCAGACTCATCATCATGCACGGCAACGGCATCGAATCCGCGCGACTGCGCAACGGGCTGGGCATGGACATATACTTCGCCGACCCATACAGTTCCTAGCAGCGGATAACAACGAGAACCACAACGGCATGATCCGCCGGCACCCGCCCAAACACAGCAGAATCAGGATGGACAGGCGTGCGACGTGCGGAAAATCGTCGACGAGATCAGCAACCGCCCCATGCGCATGTTCAACTACCGCACACCCGTCGAGGCATTCGTCGACGAACTGTTAAACTTACAAGGCCTAACGAAGGTATTGCACACTTACAAATAGCAGTGGGTTGCCTTATCCTCATAGGCACAGCTCATATGCAGGCAATCATTCCGCTGTCCTCTAAATTTGTTCTATACGCACATACGGGTGAATCAACGGATCAAGCTGCAGCCTGAAAAGCAACTGGTCTTTGGACACGCCCAAACGCAATGCAACCCAACTACGAAATACCAAGATGCCTTTCCTCCATGCATTAAGGCTTTGCAACCGATCAACGGGAGCTCGATTCGCATGTTTAATCGAGTTATAGGATTCAGTCATCTCAAGCTCCCACTGTTCAAGGTTGAAAGGCCAATCATCACCAAGCTCGGAAGCAATAGCGCGAAGTCTGCTGATGAAAGGGCTAGCCCCAGCTTTATTCTTACTTATTCCCTTTTCCTGCAGTAACTGGTATCCGAGCGCCTCAAATCCAATGCTAAGTTGCACTACCCAAGCCTCTATCGAGGCTCCCCTCATGGAGAATAGTGAAACTATAGGGTCGATTCCTCGTGCATAAGCGTCCCGAAGACTGAACCACGAGCTTAAATCGCCGTTGCAGAAATCAGAATACTCAATTAGATAATTGAGTCGTCTTGCATACGAGTGGGCGTTAGGATACGACTCGGCAACCTTGCACCATCTTTCCTGATATGGAATACCACTCTCCACCCGTAGGGGATCATCTTCCCTGCTGACTGCTTCTATTGAAAGAAGATGCTCCGTCCAACTTGAAATACGAAGGAGATCACGCATGGCCCGATGATTTTCGAGATGCTCTTGCCAACGCCTAACTTCATGAGAAGTGCTTTCCATATAAGCCAAATCATGAAGCTCGGTCGTATCTCCAGAAACTGAGACGGTCCAATAAGGAACAAAATTGAATGCGGGGATGCCTGCCCCGATGCTATCTGCCGGACACTTAAGCGTATATTCCCTCTCTTTCACACGATTATTGTCATCGACAATTGGCGCCGACACAAGGACACTGCTGATACCAAGCCATTCGCGCAAGCCATCTAGAGAAGTACGTACTGCATTGACGCTTGAATAGTCTTCCCCCACCGATGCATCGAACACTGCATACTCCGCGTCAATGATTCCGTTAGCACCCGCCCCGTATTTTTCCTTGCATGATCTGACTTTGCAACCGAGCAAATCCACTGATCCTTGAGAATCACGAAACCAGATTTGCCTAGGTAAATCATAAATATATTTTTTGCGATCTGGATCGTCAGCATAGAACACATGTTCCGAAAAGAAACAGCGTTCAAACGTGCTATCGCTAGGATTCCAAACAATGGTGATGTCAATATGACCGTCATGAATCCGGAGAAGAGCTTTCGTGTCAGGAAGCTTATCATTTTTGAAATGAAGCATGCCCATTCTAGAAATATTTTCCCCAGAAACCTTGCCTTCGTTCAAAAATCAATCCTCCGATTCCGTCTTTCAAAAACAAATCATGAAAATATTCATGCAAGGAACGACGCCAATTGACGCACCCACTGTTCTGCAATGTCGTTAACAGCAGTAGATGCACCAGATAATGACGACAGCGCCAGTGGAGCCAGAATACGTTTCATCAAACAGATAGAATCCTTCAATCTCTCTTTATCTGGATGCTGTTTGCCAATTTCTGCCGAGGCCTTACTAACGGTTTCAGAAAGTTCAAGTTCATCCTCATCGGACAAATTTAAAGAATCCATCTTTTGAGAAATTTCAGTCAGGAGCTTCTTCATCGCTTCGATTTTTTCGTCAGAGCCAGACAGGTTCATTTCTTGATGAATTTCATGAGCATTGACTGCAAGCTGACTATGTGGCGCCGCGTTGATAGTAAAATTATTGACAACACCGACAGGTCTCTGCTCACCAATGTTCATCTCATCTTGCGATAGACCCAAACGCGATGCGCAGACAGGGATTTTAATAGGATTCTTGCTGAATTCTTTCTCTAGCTCACGCGTCATCCTCTGAATAACCTTTTTGTTTATCGTGAATCCCTTCATGCTCTATTCGCTTCCTTTGTAACAATCTTTAAATTTAAAAAGCAATTGACAGCATACAACACAAATCGAACAAAAGTTCGAATCCACACATCTTCTCACACCAGCAATTTCTTAATGAAGCTATGACAACCTGTTTTCTTGTCTAAATGGCTGTGGATGCGTTCATCATCTGGTGACAACAGGCCGCAAACGTTTTCTCGAAAGCTAGATGGAGGGGAATATGCATATCCCTAAGAAACAGCGACATGCGATGGAGCTGCACTTCGGCATACCGATGGTAATGGCCCAGACGATTGGATATCCTAAGCATCTGTCCAGGCAATGTTTGGAACACGGTAATTGAAACGTAATGTCTGGAACACTGGCTGATGGCGTTCTCCAGCGCGCCCGCCTTATGACAAAGCCTTCATCCCGTTGAGAACAAAAAAGGCAACTAAACGACAGCATCCGGAGGAAGCAGGCCGCCAAACAACTCAGTGAGGGAACCAAAGTCAAAAAAGCGTTAATGTAAGAGATAACGGAAGCCATAGAAAAAGCTCCGAACACCAACTCTTGGCCAACAGCAAACTTCCAGCCACGTACGCCACACTCGGGGACGACGAGGTGTATTCGATACTGTTCCCCGGCAGGGGCGAATGGGAAAGCGTGTATAGGCAACCCGACTGGACCAGGGTCCACCGCGAGCTCGCGTGCGTCGGTGTGACACTGCGTATCCTGCACGGCCGTGTCTGTTCAATAGAAGTTAGGTGTATTTAGATGGGGCTGGTGCCATTTTGTTGGACTCGTCATTGATTCCATCACCACCAATCATGCCACAAGACCGAGCTCGCGTCGACGGTCCATGATGCCCGTGTCCGGACTCCGTTTTGATCCTCCTGTCCCGGTACCGGATCATGTACTCGTCCAGCATGCCGATGAAACCGTCCATTGAGACACCCGCGAAACTGCGCCTGTGGAAGAACTCCTGCCTGGGACGGCCGAAGAACCCCTCCGCGGCCGCGTTGTCGGGAGAACAGCCTTTCGCGCTCATGGAGCGCGTCAGGTTGTTGTCCTCGCAGATGCGGATCCATTCCGGCCACCGGTAGTGGCAGCCACGGTCGGAATGGATGATTGGTTTCTCCCCGTCCTTGAGCGTGGAGCACGCGTCGGCGAGCATGCCGTTGGCCAACGCCGAGTCCGGGCCGGTGCCGATCGTCCAGGCGACCGGCATGCCGTCGTAGCAGTCGATCACGGGCGACAGGTACGCCTTGCCCGCGGGGATGGAAAACTCCGTGAGGTCCGTGACCCACAGCATGTTCGGCCGTTCGGCGTGGAAATCCCTGTCCACCAGGTTCTTCGGGGCCTTAGTCAGCTCGCCCTTGTACGAGCTGTACCGTTTCGCGCTCTTGAACAGGGGCGCCAGGCCATGCCTGGCCGTCAGCCGCATGACCCGTTTCGCCGATACCCTGACGCCCATGCTTTCCGGCTCCAGATGGACCCGCTTGTACCCGTACCCGCGCTTGCTGTTCTCGAACGCCTCGCGCACGAGCTCCAGTAGACCGGAGTCCTTGTCGGGGTGTTTCATGGCGTCGGGCTGGTAGTGGCACGTGCCGCGCGCGATGTCCACCACGGGCAACAGACTTTTGGCCGTCACGCCCAGCGTTTCGCCAGCGGTCTTGACGAGAAGCGTCTTCTCGCGGCCGGCCGGGCTTTTCCGGGTCTGCGCCCGGCTCTTTTCCCAACAGCTCCAACGTGCCCTTCCGGATCGCGATCTCGATGTCCAGCTCCTTCTTCTCCCGCCGCTGCCGTTCGGCATCGGCGTCCAGTTCGTCCAGACGGGCCTGCAAGCGCGCGAGCCTGGCCTCCATGGACACCAGCGTGTCCGCCGGATCCGCCGTGTCCCGAGGCCCGGATGCGGACGTCGGAATGTTCCCCGACGCCATAGTGTATTTCGTCAAATTGAGGTGGACGTGTTCGGCACTTAATCTGAACACCGTCGGCGTTCAACTTGAACACCGTCGGCGGTTGGTTCCTTGTTTTGTTGTTTGTCTGGTTTATTTCATGAGGGAGTGTCTGTTCCGATAGGATTCGCCGTGGAAGCGGATGATCCTGCCGTGGTGCACGATGCGGTCTATGACCGCGGCGGCCATGTCCCCGTCTCCGAACACGTCGCCCCACCTGCCGGACTCGAGGTTCGAGGTGAAGATGACGCTGCGGGTCTCGTAGCCGTCCGCGATGACCTGGAACAGAAGCCTGGCCCCGTCGATGTCGATGGGCAGGTAGCCGAGCTCGTCGATGATGACCAGCCCGGCCCCGCCTATCGACTTGAGCTCGGCGTCCAATCTGTTGTCGTCCTTGGCCTTCCTCAACCGCATGACCAGGCTGGAGGCGGTGAAGAACCTCACGGGTATCATGCGTTGGCATGCGAGCATGCCGATCGCGATGGCCAGGTGGGTCTTGCCGCAGCCGACGTCGCCGTAGAGCACGAGGTCCTCGGCCCGGTCGACGAATTCCAGGCTTTCCAGCTGTTCGCGGCCCCAGTCGGCGGGAAACGAGGCCATGCTCCAGTCGTATCCCTCCAGGGTCTTGCTCTGGGGGAACCCGGCCTGTTTGAGCAGCCGCCGCCGTTTGGATTCGGCCCGGCTCGCGTTCTCCTTCTCGAACAGGTTGGCCAGGAAGCCGAGCTGGCCGGGCGTGGCGTCCTCCAGGGCCTTCTCGAGCACGCTGTGTGTCAACGGCAGGTTGCGGGCGAGGCCCATGACCTGTTCCGGCGTGGCCTTGTCAAGAACGCGGCCGCCGCGCTGCCGCGGTTTTTGCTGGCTCATTCGGCCTCCTTCATGTATTTGTCGTAACGCTTCAAATCCTGCCCGCCTTCGGTTCCCGCACCCTCGAGGATGCGTTTGGCACATGTGCCGATCGCCGCGCGGTCGACGGTCCGTCCCGCGTTGATGACGGTTTCCACCGCTTTGGCCGTGGCAGCGAACCCGCAGTCGGCGGCAACGGCTCGGATGTCGTCGAGCAGATTGGAGCGCGTGCGTGCGTCCATGCGGTCGAGCAGGACTCGCACGGTTTCGGGGAAATCGTTCCTGATCGGGCTTTCGCCCCATATGCGGGGCTTTCGCGCGATGATCGCGAGCAGGCTCGCCGGATCCACCTGGGTTTTCGCCGAATGGCCCCAGATCCTCTCCAGCGTGGTGATCGTTTCGCCGTCGGGGCCCCGCAGTTCGATCTCGAAGACGCGCACCCCGGCCTGCAGGCGCATGGAACGCCATTTCGGTCCGGCCAGATACCGGTTCGCGTCGATCGTGGCGGCGCCGGTCTTGTCGGTTTTCACGCTCCTCCAGTCGCACGGGTCGAACCGCACGCCGGGCAATGGAAGCATGTGGTCCTTCTCCGCCTCGAACAGTTCGATCACCGGAACATCATGCCGGTAGTGATCCGATCCGGCGATGCGTTCGCACGCGTCGAGCCACACGCGCGTCAGCGTTTGGAAGCTCTCGGCCGACGGCATCGGCACCATCAGGTTGCGCCTGACGAAGCCGACGGCGTTCTCCACACTGCCCTTCTCATGACCGGAATACGGGTTGCAGAACCGCGGCTCGAACCCGTAATGCGCGCAGAACAGGGAGAACAAGCGGGTCTGGGTGACCGTGCCGTCCGGCCTGCGATGGCCCACGCCGGTGGCGTTGTCGAACACCACCACCCTAGGCGCCATGCCCATGCGCTCGAAGATCCACAGCAAACCCTGGCACACGCACTCCGAGGTCTCGCCGGGAAGGGCGACCACCCAGCGCATGTTCGAATACGGGAACGACACCACCAGGAAATGCACCACGCGTTCGACTCCGGCGATCACGGCCCTGGCCTGGCCGAAATCGACCTGCGCGCTTCCCGGCGCCCACTCCAACTCGGCGAAGCCGTCCGACTCCATGCGATGCTCCCGCCGCCAGCGCTTGACCCAGCGCTGCACCGACGAATACGAGCCCGTGAACCCGCACTCCGCCACGAGCCGCTCGTACACGCGCGTCGCGGTGTGGCGCTGCTTGACGGGCATGCGCAGATCCGCGGTCAGCCACCCGTCCACGACGGCCGAATACCCCGCGTCGACCAGCGACCTGCCCGCATGCCCCGAGCCAAGGGGCTTGGGAGAGTAATCCCCGTGGTTGGCGTACTTGACCACGGTCGTGCGCGATACGCCGAGTTTCCGCGATATCTCCCTGTGGCTCAAGCCCTGGCGGTCGAGCTGCCTGATACGCTGTTGAACACACACCGGTGTCGTCATTTCCTTTCCTCCCGAGAACCATCAGTTTGGTTGATAAGCACTCGGGAATCTACCAAGGAACCGGACGATGCCGGTGTTCTCATTCCACCGGCGCCATCACCGCCGACACCGTCCAAATTGAACGCTCAGGGTGTTCAGGAACAAGTGCCGACAGTGAACACCTTTATTCGATCACACACAGTTGTCGGGAGCCGGCGTCGTCTCGCCCCCGTATGAGCCGTACCCGCGTCGTTCGGGAACATGCGCCGTCAGACCATCCTCGGCCATGATCCCGCGGAGCACCTTCTCCGAGACGCCGGTCCTGAGCATGGCCTTGACCCTGCGGTACCCGTACCCGCCCTTGGAAGCGGCGAACGCCCCGGCCACCAGGACACACAGCCCGGCGTATCTGTCAACCCCGGGCCTGGCATGGTGGCAGTAGGTGGCCGCTCGGTGCGATGCCGGGCAAGCATGTCATCGAGCTGAGTGAACACGTCGGGCGCAGACGGTCGACCGGAAGCGTCCTCTCCCTGTTCGACAGGCGCCGCAGGTCGGCGTCCGGGTCTTTTTCTGCGAGCCTCCACCACCTCCCGCATCACCGCGTTCCCCAGTTCCGGCTCCTCGATCCGCCGGCGCAGGGCCTCGGCGTCGCCGGCGTCCCGATCCCGTCGCATCGCTGGCTTGCTGGTCTGGCCGGCGTTCCTGTTTTTGGGCCGCAACGCGGCCATACCGCCCTCGCGATACGCCTTGACCCAGTTGCGGACCGCTCCGAGCCGTCCGGCACCGGTTCGATCGCCTTGGTCCTCGTCTCCAGTGGGATGATGGGTTTCGCCATATGGCCGGCATACCTGGAATCCTTTGCCAGCCAGCGTTCCAGGCACTGCCTGGCCGGATAGCCCAGATGCCTCACCACCCGGGCCGTGGTCATCGGCGTGGCGGAATACAAGTCCACCGCGCGCCGCCGTTCCTCAGGACCGAACATACGATAATCCTTTCGTTCAGTCTCCAAGAAAACGTCCGCAGCCCCTTATCAGAAAGAGAACCACGGAGATAATTCCTTGCCTGCTAATTAAGCCATGAAGTGATGTCGGGCCACACGTACGGACCATCACGATTCAACTGGTATAAATCTTTTCAACATTCTCTCGAGCATTGCGAACAACACAAACAATATGATTGCAATGCCAAGATAGACGATAAGAGCGTCGGCGTAGACCTCACTGTACTTAAAGCTTTCTGATCCAATGATGGTCGCCCGGGCCATGATGTCCATCACGGAGATCGTATATAACAATGAAGTGTTCTTCAGCATATCAATCACCGAATTCGAAATGTTCGGCACAGCGTTAATCGCAGCCTGAGGAATGATTATACGAGACACTGCATGTACGGCAGGAAGGTTCAGTGATTTGATTGACTCCCTCTGGCCCTCACCAACCGTGAAGTAAGCGCTTCTGAAAATCTCGCAAAAATACGCACTGGCATAGAGCGTGAACGTGACAATCGCTACAGTGTTCGGATAGATGGTCACGTTACTGACGAACTTCGGATTTTGATGAACGAAGGCCACGATACGGGGCATTCCATAACAGACCACATACAGTTGCACAAGAATCGGAGTAGAACGGATCAGAGACACAAGCAGGCCAACGATCGTATTCAGCACCGGGATCCGTCGCAGACGAACGACACAGAAAAGCATTCCGCCGAACAAACCCAAAAAAGCGGAAACCACTGTGACCAGCACTGCGACTGGTGCCGCCTGAAGAATTTCATAGAAATGATTAAAAGCGTATTGGGAATCGAATGACATATCAAGCAACCTTTTTCAATGAAGCGTCATAGACTACCGAAATCAACTTGTCGATAAGCGCGGCAATTACCCAGTAAATCAGCATAAGAGCTACGTAGATTTCCAGTTGCCATAGGCCAAAGTCATCCGCGGAAAGCGTGATCGCCTTCTCATAAATATCCGTGATACCGATAGTGAACAAAATCGAAGATTGCTTAACCGCAGTGATTAACAGATTGGCGAAATTCGGAAGACAATTAATTAGAGCCTGAGGAATGACGATACGCCTGTAGTAGGTCAGTCTCGACAAAGAGAGGGATTTCGCCGCTTGCACTTGTCCTTCTGATACAGCATCGAAGCCAGCTCTCATCATTTCTTCAAAGAAAGCCGACAGGCTCAAGGCAAAGGCAATCAAGGCATATACCAGGGGATCATCCGAATCGACATCGACACCAAGGGAAGCAAGAAGCGCGGGAAGAGCGTAGTAGGAAATGAATAACAGCAGAAGCAATGGCGTGCCACGCATCAACCACACATAACCTGTGACGATCATTTTTATGAGTCGATTGCGGGAACGCCCAAGACAGGTGAGCAGAATCCCGATGAACATACCTAGAACCACAGATTCCAGAACTATGCCTAGCGTATAAGGCAAACGCGTTAGTAGCGGCGGGAATGCCGATAAGAATGCCGATGCGTTGAAATAAGTATTCATTCTACTTACTCCTCGCCGTGATAGCGACGCAGGAATTCCTCGGTACGCTGTTGTTCCGGTCTGTTGAAAAGCTTCTCCGGGGTCCCCTGCTCCACAATGGAACCGTTTTCCATGAAAATAACGTTAGAAGAGATACGTCTGGCCAAAGCCATCTCATGGGTTACCACCAACATGGTACGCCCCTCCGAGGCGAGCTGCTCAATCACTTTCTCCACTTCTCCAACGAGTTCCGGGTCTAAGGCACTTGTCGGCTCATCAAGCAGAAGCAAATCAGGATTGACCGCAATTGCTCGGGCTATGCCCACGCGTTGCTTCTGCCCTCCCGATAGATCCTTGGGATATGATTGAGCCTTATCAGCAAGGCCGACTTTGTCTAAGAGTTCAAGGCCGAGTTGATATGCTTCCTTTCGAGGCATTTTCTTTGCATAAATCAAAGCCTCAGTGACATTCTGGATGGCTGTCAGATTCGCAAAAAGGTTATAAGACTGGAAAACCATAGCAGTCGCGCCACGTACGAAAGCAATGTCTTTACGATCTCTGGTAGCAAGGTCTATAGTCTTTCCAGCTAAAGTGAGTGTTCCGGAATCGGCGGTTTCAAGAAAATTCAGACACCTCAGAAGCGTGGTTTTGCCGGAGCCACTCGGTCCGATAATAGAAACAACCTGTCCCTCATTTTGGCTGAATGAAACTGATTTTAAAATTGTATTGCCGTTAAAGCCTTTAACCAGATTCCTGATTCCTATTGACATGTCATCCTCTGTTTTTGTTTATGCAAGATTGCGAAATTGCCACATCCATCACTGCAGTCGATCGATAACAGCTTTGTCGAAGGATGGTCCTTCGAATGGATCACCGAAATAATCTCTATAAATCGTTAGCAGCGCTTCGCAGGTTGGCGTAGGAACCCCCAATAGATTCCCCAATGCAACAAGAGGGGCAATACCATATGGGATGTCTTCTTGAATGAACCGATGCCGTATATCTTTGGGACCAATCAATGAGGAATAGACCGGATTGTTTTTAAATAATTCAGTCAATGTGAGGTAATGGCTTCCCCAAAACCCGTTAAGTTGCGCCGTGATGGGTATGTACGGGCTTTTTAATGCGTTTGCAAGATTGTGCCGTTCCCCATCAATATGCCTGACAAGTTGCTCTGTACGTTCTGTGAATCCGTCGGACAGCATGTAATACTCAGATCCGCTTTCGATTCGAGTCATATTCAGAAGGCAAAGTGGAGCATGGATGATGGGATTCGGAGCCATCAAAGAGGTGGCGAACACCGTGTCATAGTTCAGCACGTTCGAATAAGCGGATGACAAAAAACGGTTAGTTTCCTCATGAGCGTCCGAATTAATCGCATAGGCGATCTCGATAGATGATTTGAGTCCTTTGAAGAGCAGCGAAGCACTCTGTTCCGGTTTTTCGTTATCGAACATGAACTTTGAGACATACGGCATTCCCGTGGATTCAGCAATCGTTAACCGTTCCTTCTGGATGCCATCTTCTCCAGCCAATATCTGGAAAGCCTCATACGCGCCCCAATTCCCGTTGAACACGATAAGACGAATTGCCGAGCCGGGATTATTTTTTGCCCAGTCTCGCACGTTCTTAAAAACATCATTGTGATTATTAGCCCATGTGCAGATAATAATGAAGTCGGCACCATCCAAAACTTCAGCCAGATTATCGCTCGCATGAATCTTCCATAATCCATCAATCACGCCTGTGGAAGATATTGCAGAGCCCTGCAACGCCGCCAGTTTCGCCGCATTACGTGTATATACCATCGGGTTATATCCGAGAGAGCTTACATGCAAAGCCGCCGCGATGCCGGTGTTTCCAGCAGACAGAATAGCGATTTTCCCCATAACACCACCAACCACAAAATGAATTTTTAAAAGACATAAATCTGCCGTACGGGGAAACCGTACGGCAGAGGCTTCAATCGTCAATCACTTCCAATAGATAACGCTATCGACCTTGTCTGCGCCCGGTAGTTTAAAGACGTCTTCGCCATACCACTTCTCGGACAGCTTGGACAAAGTGCCATTATTGCGGAAATCATCGAGAACCTTGTCCACATCCTTGCGGAGCTTCGCAGTGCTATCGCCCTTATGATACAGGAACACCGTTGGGAACAATCCGATGGAATCCGTCGTAGTCAGATCAAGGCCGAGTTCATCTTTAATGCTTTGGAAAGACGTGTAAGGGTAGATCGCCGCGTCATATTTGCCAGCACCGACGGCTTTAAGCACATCAGCGACCGTGGCGGATTTTTCTGTAGCACCTTCGAACTCAATTTTGTTGTTAGGATGCTTTTCATTGTATTGATTAATAAGAGTGTAGCGTGCATCATCCGTCGGAATCGGTGCAAGTTTCTTACCGGATTTCGCAAGATCCTCCAGAGAATTAATGTTCTTCTCATCCGATCGGATAATCAGTCTGGCATCACTGAGACCCGTAGGATTTTCGGAATAATCAAAAGTCTTAAAACGCTCGGCAGTACCGTAGAAAGAGCACGTTGCCGCATCATACTTGCCACTCTGCAATCCCGTAAGCAAAGCATCCTGAGCCAGCGCGGTATACTTGAATTTGTACTGGGGCAGTTTTTCATCAATCTTCTTCAGAAGTTCGAAATCGTAGCCAGTGTAGTTATTGCCGTCAACGAATGTATACGGTTTTTTTCCCTGTCACACCGGCAATATTGACAACCTGAACATCTTTCGATGCTTCTGTATCATTCTTAGATGTTCCAGAGCCGCAGGCCGTCAAGGAGAAAACGGATGCCGCCGCTGCGATCACGGCTACAATACGCTTATTGATGAGGCTGTTAGACATTTATTTTCCCTTCCTCTTGGCATAACTATCCAACTGATGAGAAGCATGCTATCTGAGGAATGAACCCAAAATGCCTTTCGCGCTATCTTATCTTTAATGGAGAAACTATAAGCGTGATTTATAAACGCCAACGAGACAAACGGTCTCGGACAGATCAGACGCTACCGAAGTAAATAACGCAAATACCCAATCAGCAGCCTAGAAGCAAAAGCCAAAAAGATGAATGAAAGCAAACCCATATCCAACTTAAATCGAGGTGCGAGCGGATTCCCAGACTGGCACGGCGGCTCCAATGACAGACAACAGAAATAGCAGCGGAACAGGTTTCTCATGAGTGTGAAGCCCAATCGGAATTCCAGGGACTTTGATGAGAAATGTATGGAGCCGAGGCGGATGATTCAATGACGGCAAGGAGAGACTGTTTGGGGAGTATCGACATGAATGACGGTATCGTGCGTCGTCCACGGTACAGGGGATGGACCCGTGATCGCTACGACTGCAGTCGGGCTTCTCCATTCCATTCCCATGAGAGGGCGCACGCTCCAAAGACGTGCGCCCTCTCATGGGAATGGAATGGAGAATGAAATCAACGGTCTTCTATCTGGACATGACCCCCGTTCTCGCAATTGACCCCAGCCAGTCCAGGGATGGCTTCGGATGACGTTCGAAGGTGTCCTTGTCCCAGGAAGCCAGACCGAACGTCGGAGCGAACGACCCCCACTCGTAGTTGTCGAGCAACGACCAGTGGAGGTATCCCCTCACGTCGATGCCATCGTCCATCGCGTCGTGCATGCCGGCTATGGCGTCGAAGGTGTAGTCGATCCTCTGGCGGTCGTCCGCGGTGGCGATGCCGTTCTCGGTGACGATTATCGGCGTGTGCCCGGCGACGTCCCATGTGTGCCGGATGGCGATGCCCAACGCCGGCGGGAAGTACTCCCAGCCGGTGAGGGTGCGTTCCGCGTCCTCGGGGATCGGCACGGGGCCATCCTTGCCGATGAAGGTCCTCAGATAGGCCTGCACGCCGATAAAGTCGTCCCCGGCCGCGGCTTCGGTGAAGTAGTCCTCGCGCGGGTACTGGTATTCCTCCATCTCCCGTTCGCATCCCGGCATGGCATGGAACGCCTGGCAGGCGATGGTCCATCCGGACTTGATCCGAGGGTTCCCGGACAGTATTTCCCGAGCCTTCCTGTGCGCCTCGACGAGCGTGACGGAGATGTCCGGATCGGGCGCGGGCAGCGAGGCGGCCACGAAGTCGCTGCCTTCGGTTCCGCCACGGGTCAGCGCGACCATGTTCGGCTCGTTGATGGTGCATACCCAGGTGACGTCGTGGAGTATCGTCATCACGTACCGCACGTACCTAGCGAAGTAGTCGACGGCATCGGCGTTGAGCCATCCGCCCTTGGCCGCAAGCCACTGCGGCAGTGTCATGTGGTTCAGCGTGACCATGGGCTCGACGCCGTTCTGATGGCACACGTCGATCATATGGCGGTAGTGCAGCAGCTGCGCTTTGGAGAAGCATCCCTCCGCAGGCTCGATGCGGGCCCATTCGATGGAGAAGCGGTACATGCGCAATCCGGCGTCGGCGAGCATTCTGATGTCCTCGCCGTAGCGGTGGTAGCTGTCGGCCGCGTCTCCAGACGGTTCGTTGAGGTCCGTGCGTTCGGCATGCTCCCTGGCCCACCAGTCGCTCGCGACGTTGTTCCCCTCGATCTGATGCGCGGCTGTGGATGCGCCCCAGATGAATTCCGGCGGGAACTCGTATTGTTCTTTCATGACATGTCTTTCTATTTGATGCCCGTTCCGGCGACACCTTGGATGAAGTAGCGCTGCAGGAATACGAACAGGAGGAGGATCGGGGTGACCACCAGTACCGCTCCGGCGAGCAGGACGCTGTAGTTCGTGGCGTTCTGGCCGGTGGAGTAGAGGGACAGTGCCACGGGCAGCGTGTACTTCTCCTCGGTCTGGGCCGCAACCAACGGCCACAGGAAGTTGTTCCAGGAGGACAGGAACGTGAGGATGGACAGCGTCGCCAGCGGCGGCCCGCACTGGGGCAGGACGATCTGGAAGAATATGCGCAGCTCACCGGCGCCGTCGACCCTCGCGGCCTCCATCAGCGCGTCGGGGATTCCGGAGATGAACTGTCTCATCAGGAAGACTCCGATGGGCTGGCACAGGAACGGCAGGATGAGCGCCGCGTAGGAGTTCGCGAGTCCCATGTTCGAGATGATCACGAACAGAGGGACGAACGTGGCCACGCTCGGAACCATGAGCGTCACCATGACGGCGCCGAACAAGATGTTCTTGCCGGCGAAGTCCATCTTCGCCAGGGCGTATCCGACCATGGAGCAGAACACCATGTTCCCGAGGACGGTGATCACGGCGACGACCAACGCTTC